>OFDC01000072.1_pt1 | contig 124721 bp, 131 predicted proteins | sample 1520941 | NCBI WGS metagenome assembly OFDC01 (sample SAMEA94258168, study PRJEB24077) | hot springs metagenome | biome: Aquatic biome; feature: Water | place: India | collected 2012-12-06 | depth 5 m
ATCACCGGTGGTCTGCGCTCGATCACCGGTGGTCTGCGCTCGATCACCGGTGGTCTGCGCTCGATCACCGGTGGTCGAGCTTGTCGAGACCCCCTCGTGATACTCGTACCCGGCGCGTCCGCGGATGCGCTGGTCACCACCCGAGCAGAACGCCCACCCGCCGTCCTTCGGGCTGGGACCGTTGCCCGTGAGCAGCACGACGCCCACGCGGGGGTTCTGGCGTGCATCGTCCAGCGTCCTAAACAGTTCGTCGACCGTGTGCGGGCGAAACGCGTTGCGCACCTCGGGCCGGTTGAACGCGACGCGGGCGACGCGGCCCTCCACGTCGAGGTGGTAGGTGATGTCGGTCAGATCGGTGAAGCCGTCGACCTCGCGCCACAGACTCGGGTCGAACAGTTCGGAGACGGCTGCCATGCGTTCAGCCTAATCAGCCGGTCGGCTGCGGTTTGGTGAGGCCCTCGAACGGCTTCAACCGTTCGATGAATTCGGCGCGATCCGCCTCGGAGAGGAGCCCGGGCGCTGAAGCGAAAACCGTGACGTACAGGGTCGCGCTATCGCCCTCCTCGAAGAAGAACAACTCGTCGCCCGCGAACGTGCTTCCGACCGGAATCGATCGATCGAGGATGTCGAGAGAAAAGACGAGGCCGTTGCTGTCGTCCCGGCTGTTGCCCGACCAGTGCGCCTGGTCCTGCTTCTCGCCGAGCCCGTACTGCTCGAGGGTGAACTCGTCCTCTGCGGGCAGCAGATCGTTCCACAGCGAGAAATCGTCGGCTCCCCCAGCGCTCGCCGCCCGCTCGAAAGCCTCCACGATCGCCTGACGTGCACCCGGGTCAGAAACCGTGGCCGTGCCCTGCAACCAGCCGGTGTCCCAGAAGTAGAGCATCGACTTGCCGCCGTAGTAGTTGTAGTCGTGGTCGAGGTTCTCCTCGTAGATCGTTTCCCACTCCATGCCGAACTCGTCGGTGAGCTCCTGCTGGAACTGCGCGATCGCCGAAGATCCCCGCTCCATCACCACCTCGAGCGAGTCGCCCGCGAGAGCCTCATCCGCGTCGCGGTAAGCCGTGCCCGGATAGTCCGCCCACATCGCGGATGAGGCCGACGACGTCAGCCCCCAGACAGCCGCACCGACGCCCGCGGCGGCCACGAGGGCGACGCCCGCGATCACGAGGGGAAGCCGGCGGCGAGGCGACTGCTTTGGAAGGGGGGATGCGGGCGCATCATCCGACGGGTCGTAGCGGTAGGAGTCGGGGTCGCGGGCCGGGACGACGGGGTCGGGATGCGCCGACGCCGGTGGGGGAATGGGCGGGGTGGCCGGAGCCTCGGCTCGGGGCTGCTTCTTCGGCTGGTGCCGCGCGAGTCGCGCCTGCGTTTCTTCGAGTGTCTCCGGGCGATCGCTCACGACTGGGCACCGGAGAGCACCCTCAGCAACGAGAGCAGCAGATACGGGTTGCCCACCAGGCCGACGACGATCGCTGCGATACCCGCTCGACGTCCGTGGCCCGTGATGACCGCCGCGATGCCCGTACCCACGGCGAGGATCGACAGGCCGATCGCCGCCCACGCGAGCACGGTGCCGGTGGTCCAGGCATTCGCTGACGCGACCGGAATGGCAACGATGTGCGCGAGAACTGTGAGCACACCCAGGAGGAGCGCGATCCGACCGAGAAGCCGCGACCGGGGGGCCTCGACGATCGGCTCCGGCTCCGCGACGGGCGGCTCCGGATCCACGTACTCCTCGGTGACAGGCTCGATGTAGATCGGCACGACCTTGATCGGAACCTTGTCGAGCTCACCGGGGTTCGTCACGACATTCACCATAACCGACGGCCGCTTGCCAGACTGGAGCCATGCTCCCCACGCTCGATGAGATGCTCACGACGGCCCGTGTGGTCTCGCTGCCGCTCGTCTCCCGCTTTCGCGGCATCGACGTGCGAGAAGCCCTGCTCTTCGAGGGGCCGCGGGGGTGGACCGAGTTCTCCCCCTTCACCGAATACGACGACGCCGAAGCGAGCGCGTGGCTGGCCGCCGCGATCGACTACGCCTGGGTCGAGCCGCCCCCGGCCCGCCAGCCGCGCCTCTACGTCAACGCGACCCTGCCCGCGGTGGCCGCATCCGAGGTCGCGAGTGTGCTCGAGCGCTTCCCCGGCTGCCGCACCGTCAAGGTGAAGGTTGCCGACGCCGGTCAGACGCTCGCGGATGACACGGCGAGAGTCGCCGCCGCCCGCGAGTTGCTCGGCCCCGATGGCCGCATCCGCATCGACGCCAACGGCGCATGGACCGTGGATGAGGCGGAGCGTGCCATCCACGCCCTCGCCGAGTTCGACCTCGAGTACGTGGAGCAACCGTGCGCGTCGGTCGACGAGCTCGCGCAGGTGCGTCGGCGCGTGAAGTACATGGGAATTCCGATTGCCGCGGACGAGAGCGTGCGCAAGGCCGCCGACCCACTCGCGGTCGCGCGCGCGGGAGCCGCCGATCTGCTCGTCGTCAAGGGGCAGCCGCTCGGCGGAATCACGGCGGCCCTGCGCATCATCGATCAAGCCGGGCTGCCGGTCGTGGTGTCGAGCGCCCTCGACACCTCCGTCGGACTCGGGATGGGACTCGCGCTCGCCGGGGCGATCGAGTCACTCGACTACGACTGCGGTCTCGCGACCGCGGCGCTTCTGGCCGCCGATGTCACCGAGAGCCCACTCATCCCCGTCGATGGCCAACTAGAGGTACGTCGCGTCGTCCCCGACGAGCACCTGCTTGCCGCCCACGCCGCCTCGCCCGAGCGCACCGAGTGGTGGCTCTCGCGGCTAGCCCGCTGCTACGCCCTCCTGGCAAACCCGGTGGTTGAGTAGCCCCGTCAGGGGCGTATCGAAACCCAGTTGACCTTCCGACTGAGCCGTGGCAGTTCGTTGTATTCGCCCGCGATGAGCGCCTCCCGCTTGCGGCGACTCCACCCCTGAACTTGCTTCTCGCGCGCGAAAGCTTCGTCGATCCTGTCGAACTGCTGAGCGAAGACCAAAGCTACGGGGAGCCGGCGTCGGGTGTACTGCGAGCCCGCGCCTGCTGCGTGTTCCGCGAGCCGTCGTTCGAGGTTCGTGGTGCTTCCGACGTAGTAGGACGAGTCTGAACATCGCAGCATGTAGACGAAGGGCATGTCGCGAGTGTGGAGGTCAGGCCGGGTAGATGGGGTCGAGTCGTCGCATCTGTGGGAATGACAGGTTTCGATACGCCCCTGTGGGGCTACTCAACCACCAGGGAAGACAGCAGGTTTCGATACGCCCCTGCGGGGCTACGCGGGCGGCTAACCCGCCGGGGTGAGGCCGCTGTAGGCGTGCAGCCCCTTGAAGAAGAGGTTGACGATCGTGAAATTGAAGACCACGGAGGCGAAGCCGATGATCGCGAGCCACGCCGACCGTGACCCCCGCCAGCCGCGCGTCGCCCGAGCGTGGATGTACCCGGCGAAGATGGTCCAGATGATGAAGGTCCAGACCTCCTTCGTGTCCCAGCCCCAGTAGCGACCCCAGGCGCGCTCGGCCCAGATGGAACCCGCGATGAGGGTAAATGTCCAGAACACGAAGCCCACGACGATCATGCGGTAGGCGAGGCTCTCGAGCCGCTCCGCGTCCGGGATGCGGTCGAGGAAGGATGCTTTCGTCGAGCCCGTGGCCGCGCGGCGCGCCTGCAGCAACTGCATGATCGACAGTGCGGCGCCGAGCGCGAAGAACGCGGTGCCGAGCGAGGCAACGAAAACGTGAATGACGAGCCACACCGACTGGAGTGCCGGCGGCAGCGGCACCACGTCGACGTAGAAGTTGACGGTCGCGACGCCGAGAGCGATCGTGACGAAGCCCGTGACAAACGCACCGACAAAGCGGATGTCCTGCCAGAGCTGAACCAGCAGGAACACGCCCACGATGATCGCGGTCGCCGTGAGGGTGAACTCGAACATGTTGGCCCACGGCACGCGGTTGGCGGCGATCCCGCGCATGATCGTGGCTGCGACGTGCAGCACCCAGGCGAGGATTGTGAGGGCCGTGGCGGCGCGCAGGTAGCGGGGTCCCTTGGGGCGCGCCTCGGCAGGTGCATCCACCTTCTCCAGCAGAGCCGTCTTACCCGACCCGGATGACGCAACCGCCGCAGACTCGACGGTCACCGCAGTCGGCACCGCCGCGGTGCGCCGCGCCAGGTCGAGCGTGTACAGCACGAAGGCGAGGGCGTACACGGCCATCGCCGAGTAGACGGCGATTCCGGAGTACGACGCGAGCAGGTCTGTCATTTGTCCACCTTAAGCCCGGCATGCCGATCGGCGAGGTCGACGACTGCTGCCGGTAGCGCGGGGTCGTCGCCGCGGGCGAGTCCCGCGTATTCGAGGCGGATTCCGCCCTTTGTGGGTACCGCCTTCACCCACATGCGTCGCCGCGGGATGAAGAGGCTCGTGATGAGTCCGGCGGTCACGAGAACGGCGAACAGGAAGATCCATCCGAGCGCCGCGTCATGGTGCACGTCGAGGGAGACGAAGCGCGGGATCTCGCTGAGCTCGATCGATCCGAGACCGTTCGGCAGCTCTGCGGTATCTCCGGGACGCAGCTCGATGGTGGGGGTATCGGCGGTGCGACCGGCGACCTCGACGAGCGAGTCGGTGTCGAGCGCGTAGGCATTCGTGCCGACACCGTTGTCGAGGCCCAGGTCACCCGTGAACACTTCGAGGGTCAGGAGCGGGTCACGCAGGTCGGGGTGGCTCGACGAGAAAGGGGTGGAGGGGAAGACGGTCGGATAGAGCAGGCCGCGGATTCCGACCTGCTCGGGCAGGCCATCCGGGATCTTGATGATGCCCAGACTCGACAGGTTGCTGTCGAGTGGCAGGAACGCGGTCGGCTGCGAGAACACCACCGTGCCCTGGGTGTCGCGCACGGTCAGCACGGGGGCGTAGCCGTTGCCGAGGAGGTAGACCTCGGTTCCGGCGACGTTGAGCGGCTCGTTGACCCTGATCTGCTGTTGGCGCGGCTCTTCGCCCCGCAGCGTCGTGGTCACCTTCGCGGTGAAGTCGATCGGCTGCCCGTAGGCGGTGATGTTGTCCTCTTCGTACGTGACGCTGAAACTGTCGAGTTGGATGGAGTACGGCGCGAGCATCTGCTCGGTGAAGAACCGACCGGGGTTGAAGGAGTCGTAGCTCGCGAGCGAGTTCGTGAACGCCTGACCCTCGACGACGACGCGCTGGCCGGTGTATCCGAAGCCTCCGCCGATCCCGACGGAGATGAGCACGCCGATGAGCGCGGTGTGGAACACGAGGTTGCCCGTCTCCCGCAGGTAGCCGCGCTCCGCGCTCACGGAGTCGCCGTACCTCTCGACCCGGTACCCGAGTGAGCGGAGGGTCTTCGCGGCCGAGGCGACGGCGGTCTCGGCATCCATCGTCGTCTCGCGCGTCGTGTAACCCTCCAGGCGCGCGAGGCGCGCTGGCGTCTTGGGGGGTCGCGCCCGTAGGGCGTCGAGGTGGTGCTTGGTTCGCGGGATCACGCAGCCGATGAGGGAGATGAACAGCAGCAGGTAGATGGCGGAGAACCACACCGAGGAGTAGGTCGAGAAGACCCCGAAGAAGTCGAGGATCGGCGTGATGTCGGGGTTGGCCGCCTTGTACTGTACGACACCGTTGGGGTCGGAGCTCACCTGCGGCACGAGCGAACCCGGGATCGCGGCGAGCGCCAGTAACAGCAGCAGGAAGAGGGCCGTCTTCATGCTCGTGAGTTGGCGCCAGAAGTAGCGCACGTAGCCGACGAAGTCGAGCTTCGGCTGGGCTACCTGCGGTTCGACCGGCTCCGCCTCGATGTGGTCGGAGGGCCGGTCGACTCGGGCACTAGAGCGAGGGGATGAAGCCACTGATCACCGCCTGAAAGCTCGACGTGAGGATGCCCCAGACGCCGGTGACCATGAGCACGCCCATGATCATCAGCAGAACACCCCCCACGATGTTGAAGACGCGGATGTTGCGGCGCACCCACGCGATGCTCGACCCCACCCAGCCGAAGCCGAGCGCGACGAGCAGGAACGGGATGCCCAGACCAAGGCAGTAGAAGGCGCCGACGATCGCTGCTCGACCGGGGTCACCCTCGTAGCTCGCGAGGGCGATGACCGCTCCCAGCGTCGGTCCGATGCACGGGGACCACCCGAAGGCGAACACCGCGCCGAGAAGCGGCGCACCCGCGAGACCGGCGGCCGGCCGCCACGTCGACTTGAACTCGCGCTGCAGAAAGGTGACCTGACCGATGAAGACGAGACCGAGGAACAGCAGGATGATGCCGCCGACGATCTCGAGCACGCGACCGTACTGCAGAAAGAAGACCCCCACGGTGCTCGACAGCACGAAGATGCCGAGGAACACGACGCTGAAACCGAGCACGAAGAGGCTCGCGCCGAGCACCGCCCGACCGCGGCGCAACTGCTCAGGCGAGGATGCGCCCGTGATGTAGCCGAGGTAGCCCGGCACGAGCGGCAGCACGCACGGGGAGAGGAACGCGAGAAGCCCCGCACCGAGCGCGATAGGCAGGGCGAGCAGCAGGCTCCCCCCGTATGCGATCTCGCCCGGACCCACCTATCCCTCCTCGTCGAGCACGCGATCGATCATGCTCGCGAGGATGGAGCGGTCGCGGATAAGACCCGAGATGCGCGCCGCGACCCGACCCTCGCGGTCGATCACAAGGGTCGTCGGCACGGCGTTGGGCGCGACGGCGCCGGCGAACGCGAGCTGCACAGACGCCGTGTTCGCGTCGATGATCGACGGGTAGGGGATGCCGAACTTGGTTGCGAAGGTGAGCGCGTTCTCGGCGGTGTCGATCGTGTTGACGCCGAGGAACGGAACCTCGGTGTACTCCTCGGCGAGCGAGGCGAGGTCGGGGGCCTCGGCGCGGCACGGCGGGCATCCGGCGTACCAGAAGTTGACGACGTAGACCTCGCCCGCGAAGTCGTCGCTCGAGATCTCGGCGCCATTCTCGTCGGGCCCGGCGAAGACGATCGGCTCGTCGCGCTCCTCGACCGGGATCTCGGTGTTGGCCCCGTCACCGGAGATGTAGCCCTGCCCCGATCCGTCCTGGTACTGCTCGGCGAGCGGGTCGGAGGTGGTGCAGCCGGCGAGCGCGAGCAGCGCGATGAGGGCCGCGGCGGCTCGCATCATCCGTGGTCGCGTGGTCAGGCGGCTGGTCATACCGCACCGAAGTCTGCGGCCTGGGCCAGCAACTCGGCGGCCGGCTCCGCGTATCCAACCTCGACGAAGCGGTCGCCCTCGCGCCGCAGCGTCGTGATGCTCGACAGCGTGCAGCGACGTTTGCGGGGATCATGCGGCAACCGCATCCCCTTGACCGAGCGCGCCACCATGACGATCGGCATCTGATGGCTCACCATGACGACCTCACCGCCGTCGGCCGCCTGCCAAGCCTCACCGACCGCCGCGAGCATGCGCGCCTCCACCGATCGGAACGGCTCACCCCAGCTCGGGGTCATGGGGTTGCGCAACTGCGGCCACGAGCGGGGCGAACGCACGGCCGCGCGCATGATTTTGCCCTCAAACCAGTTGTGGGGTTCGATGATGCGGTCCTCGGTGACGATGGGCAGGTCGTAGCGATCTGACCACGGCTGAGCGGACTCCTGGGCGCGCTGCAGGGGGCTCGCGTACAGGGCGACGATCGGATGCCCCTCGAGACTCGCGGCCGCGGCATCCGCCATCGCGTGCCCGAGCTCGCTCAGGTGGTAGCCCGGAATGCGCCCGTACAGAATGCCGTCGGGATTGTGGACTTCGCCGTGGCGAACAAGGTGGACGAGGTCAGCGGGCACGACCTCGATTCTACGTTGTGTAGAGAAGGGTTACCTGAGCGCTGCCGAGTCCCGGTGTCAGGCGAGCGGGGGGTCGCGCTCTAAACTCGACGGATGATCGAACGCACCCTCATCAAGCACCTCGCCGCTGCGACCGACGGACCCGTTTCTGTCTCGGGCTGGGTCGATACCGTGCGCGACCAGAAGAAGGTGCAGTTCGTCGTGCTGCGCGACGAGTCGGGCGCGGTTCAGCTCGTGAACCCTCGGGTCTCGACGAGCTCGACCATCGAGGGCGAGCCCGACGTCATCGTTGCCGACGCGCTCAGCGACACCATTTCAGGCCTAGCTCAGGGCACGTTCCTGACGGCGACGGGCGAGCTGAAACATGACGAGCGCGTCAAGCTCGGCGGGGTCGAGATCAAGCTCGAGACCCTGGATGTTGCGGCCGCCGCGATCCCCGAGACCCCGATCGCCGACGACTCCGGTGTCGACAAGCGCATGGACTGGCGTTTTCTCGACCTGCGTCAGCCCAAGAACAACCTCATCTTCCGCATCCAGACGACGCTCGAACACGCGTGGCGCACGTACTGGGTAGAGAACGACTTCATCGAGCTCCACACCCCGAAGCTCATGGCGAGCGCGAGCGAATCGAAGGCCGAACTGTTCGAGGTCGACTACTTCGAGGGCAAGGCGTACCTCGCGCAGAGCCCCCAGTTCTTCAAGCAGATGGCGCAGCCCGCCGGTTTCGGCAAGATCTTCGAGGTGGGGCCTGCCTTCCGCGCCGACCCGTCGTTTACGAGCCGTCACGCCACCGAGTTCACGAGCGTCGACTCCGAGATCAGCTGGATCGACTCCCACGAAGACGTCATGCAACTGCACGAGAACCTGCTGGTGGCGGGCTTCCAGGCGGTCAAAGACAAGCACGGCGACGAGATCACGGCGCTCTTCGACGTCGACATCGTCGTGCCGACGACGCCGTTCCCGCGCATCCCGCTCGCCGAGGCGAAGCGCATCGTCGCCGAGCGCGGCTACGAGGTGCCCCGCCAGGACGACGACATGGATCCTGAGGGTGAGCGACAAATCGCGGCCTACGTGAAGGAGACATTCGACCACGAGTTCGTGTTCCTGACCGACTATGCGTCGAGCATCCGGCCGTTCTATCACATGCGTCACGCCGACGATGACTCGCTCACCAACAGCTACGACCTCATTTTCAACGGCGTGGAGATCTCGACGGGGGCTCAGCGCGAGCACCGCGTCGAAGTGCTCATCGAGCAGGCCAAGGGCAAGGGTCTCGACCCGGAGGAGCTCGACTTCTATCTCGACTTCTTCCGTTACGGCGTACCGCCGCACGGCGGATTCGGCATGGGACTGAGCCGCGTGCTCATGCTCATGCTGCACCTGCCGAACCTGCGCGAGGCCACCTATCTGTTCCGCGGCCCCACCCGTCTCACTCCCTAGACGCACGCGGTCCTACTCGGGGTTGCACTGCCCGAATAGGATGGGGCGCACTCGCACCGCAACGCGAGCAGAATGGGGATTCACCATGGCCGGAAAGTTCGTCATCACGAAGGACAAGAAGGGCGAGTTCCGCTTCGTCCTCAAGGCAGGAAACGGCGAGATCATCGCCATGTCGGAAGGGTACGCGGCCAAGGCTAGCGCCCTCAACGGCATCGAGTCGGTGCGCAAGAACGCTGCCGACGCGACCGTCGTCGACGAGTCCTAAACCCTCGCAGTGCGGCGTTAACCTTCATGGGGCAAGATACCCCCATGTCCAAGAAGATTGACGCCGCACTGAAGGACCTCAAAAAGGCTCTCAACAAGCACGCGGAGGCCGTCGGCGGTCCCGCCGTCTCACTGAAGAAGGCCCAGCGCGCGAGCGCGAAGGTCGCTGCCGCAGCTGCCGCCTACGCCGCCGTCGTCAATGCGAAGAGCGGAATGTCGAGCCCCTTCGATGACATCGTGCAGCCCGGGCTGGAGTCATCCACGCTCTCCTCCCTCGCCGCGGAGCGCGACAACATCAAGAAGAACCTCACCGGGCCGATCGACGTGAGCGAGCTCTCGAAGGATGCGAGCTAGCCACCGAGAACGTACGCGCTTCGCGCTACTCAACCACCGCGAAGTCGACGCTCGCACGTTGGGCCACGTGGCTGCGAACGATCGCCGCGGCAGCCTGATGCTCGGGATGCACCTGGTAGGCATCCAGTGCCTCGAGTGAGTCGTACTCCGCCTCGAGCACGACATCCCAGTTCGCGTCGAAGTACGCCGAGTTGGCGCTCACGCGCAACGAGCGGGTTCCGTCGATGATGTTCGCGAGGGGCTCGAGGGCGTCCGCGATGGCGGCGACGCCCGCGGCCTTGCCCGCATCATCCTCGGCGTTGAGCTTCCAGACGACGATGTGACGGATCATGCGGCTGCCTCCTGTATCGCGATGCGCAGTCTCTCGGGGTCGACGCGCCAGATCGTGTGCACACGGTCGCCGATGAGCAGTACGGGGATCTCGTCCCAGTAGCGCTCGTTGAGAGCCGGGTCATCCAGGATCGACTTCTCGTCGAGCGTGATGGATGCTGTGCCCTCGAGCCCCTCGATGACCGACGTGACCACGGCGCGAGCCTCGTCGCACAGGTGGCATCCGGGCTTCGAGAGCAGGGTCAGCGCGACCGACGTCGGAGCGGCGGAGTTCGGAGCGGCGGATGACACGCCAATTAGACTAGTGAGGATGCCCGAGGATGCGCCCAACCCACCCAGCGATCGCCCGATCGTGGCCTTCTTCGACGTCGACAACACGCTCATGAAGGGCGCGAGCGTGTACTACGTGGGGCGCGCAGCCTGGAAACGCGGACTCATCTCGTGGCGCGACATTGCTGTCTTCGCGTGGCACCAGTTTCGCTTTCTCGCGGTCGGCGAGAATCGCAGCCACCTCGCCACGGCTAAGGAGCGCGCGCTCGGGCTCGCGAGCGGGCACACCGAGGCCGCGCTCACCGCACTCGCAGAGGACATCTACGAGAAAGACATCGAGCCGAACCTCTGGCCCGAGACCGTCGCACTCACTCGAGAGCACCTCGATAAGGGTCACGAGGTGTGGCTCATCACGGCGACCCCGCAGATCGTCGCGCAGGTCATCGCCGACCGGCTGGGTCTCACGGGCGCGCTCGGCACCCAGGTCGAGGCCCTCGACGGGGTATTCACCGGGGCGCTCGACGGTCATGTGCTGCATGGCGACGAGAAGGCGGCCGTGGCGCGCACGTTCTCAGAGGAGCGCGGCGCCAACCTGTCGCTGTGCTGGGCCTACTCGGACTCGAGCAACGACATCCCCCTGCTCTCGCTCGTCGGAAACCGTGTCGTCATCAACCCGGACGCCAAGCTGCTCGCGCATGCACTCAAGAACGAGTGGCCGGTGCTTCCACTGAAGCCTTCCGCGATTCGGGACGCGCAAAAGCGCGTCGCACGCGAGGCGCGACGCGCTCAAGGCTAGAAGCCCAGTGCGACAAGGGCAGGGCGAGAAGCGACTACTTCTTGTTACGACGCTGGTGACGCGTCTTGCGCAGCAGCTTGCGGTGCTTCTTCTTGGCCATACGCTTGCGGCGCTTCTTGATGACTGAACCCATGGGAACCTCACTGGTGTCTGAGATGGACCGACCGACCGGTCCACAACAGAACCGCGGAAAGCTAACTACGGGAGTTTACCCCAACTAGCCGACGTCGGAGATCGGAGTCTGGATCGCGGCGACGACCGCCGACTCCGGGATGCGGAAGGAGCGGCCGAAACGCACCGCGGGCAGGTCGCCGGAGTGCACGAGGCGGTAGACCGTCATGTTCGAGACGCGCATCATCTCCGCCACCTCGGCGACGGTGAGGAAACGCACTTCGTTGAGTGACATGGTCGGATTGGCCCCTTGATCAGTGCACAGGCCACAGTGCTGTGACTGGAGTGCTAATCGGTAACACTAGGGGCTGGTGGGACTCGGTGTCCAGCCCTCCGTCGCACGATTCAGCGCCGGAATGGGCGTCTCTTAAGCACCTTCGGCAATCGTCCGGCGACCTTCTCTGTGGCCTCCTGCAGCACGCTGCGCGCCTGATACGTTCCCTCGGCCACTCGTCGCCCGATCGTCTCACCGACGTCGGCACCGGACCACGCCGCGAAGACAGCCGATCCACCGTCATCCACGACGAGATCATCGTCGAAGTCGGCGCTCAGAAACGGGATGAGCCAGTCCTCGACCTCTTCGAGCGGGCCGGTCTCGAGCTTGTAGTAGCGATGCTGGCCGTCTTCACGCACCGAGACGAGCTCGTGGTCGCGCAGCACCTTGAGGTGCTTCGAGACCGTCGGCTGGCTGAGGCCGAGGCGTTCGACGAGATCGCCGACGCTGATCTCTCCGCCGTGCACACCCGGCGAGACGTACCGCTCGAGCAGCGCGTGCATGAGCTCGCGCCTGGTGCCGTCGGAGATCACGTCGAAGATGTCTGGCATGACCCAAGGGTATCCCCGGGGAGTACGATTGCCACCTGTCCGCTGGACCAACGGAAGGGTGGGGATGCGCGGCAAACCCGTCTCGCGCGATACGCCGTTCGCCCGCATCCGGGATGGCGTCGACGCCTTTGTCGCCGCGACACCCGCCCGGTTCGCGATCGTCATCTTTCTCGGGCTCATTCTGGTCTTCACGGCCCTGTTCTCACTTCCGATCTCGACTTCGTCGGGCACGCAGGCCCCGCTCGTCGACGCGCTGTTCACCGCAGTCTCGGTGATTTGCGTCACCGGTCTCTCGACCGTCGACATGGCGACGTACTGGTCGCCGTTCGGGCACGGGCTCATCTTTCTCGGCGTCGAGATCGGCGGTGTCGGGGTGCTCACGCTCGCGAGCATCCTCGGTCTCGTCATCAGCCGTCGACTCGGACTGCGTCAGAAGCTGCTCGCCGCGGGTGACGCCAACCCACTGCGCATTCGCAAGGGTCCGGTCTCGGAAGGCCAGGCCGTGCGGCTCGGTGAGACGGGCGGGCTGCTCGTCACGGTCGCGATCACGGCGTTGAGCATCCAGGCAGTCGTTGCTGTACTGCTCTTCCCCCGCATGCTCATCGAGGGCGTGCCGGTTCTGGATGCCGCCTGGGAGTCGGTCTACATCTCGGCGATGGCGTTCACCAACACCGGATTCCTGCCCACCTCGGAGGGGCTCGCGCCCTACGCCAACGACGTGTGGTTTCTCTCGGTCGTCATGCTGGGCGTTACCGCTGGCGCCATCGGCTTTCCGGTGATCTACGTTCTCTCCAAGAACCTGCGCAAGCCCAAGCGCTGGTCGCTGCACGTCAAGCTCACGCTCTTCACCTTCACCGCGCTCCTGCTGCTCGGCGCCCTCGCGTACTTCGTGCTCGAGTTCGACAACGCGGCGACCTTCGGGATGATGGATCCGGGGCAACGCGTGCTGCAGAGCTTCTTCCTCTCCTCCATGGCGCGTTCGGGCGGGTTCTCGACGATCGACATCTCCCAGCTCGACGAGTCGAGTCTGCTCGTCACCGACATGCTCATGTTCATCGGGGGCGGTTCGGCATCGACCGCGGGCGGTATCAAGGTGACGACGCTCGCGATCCTGTTCCTCGCGGCGTTCGCCGAGGCGCGGGGTCACGACGACATGGAGGCGTACGAGCGGCGAATCCCGCAAGACGTGCTGCGCCTCGGGGTGAGCGTGGTGCTGTGGGGTGCGACGACGGTGGCCGCAGCATCCATCATTCTGTTGCTCATCACCGATGCCCCCCTCGACTACGTGCTGTTCGATGTCATCAGCGCCTTCGCGACGTGTGGACTCACGACGGGGTTCACCGCAAGTTCCGGGGATACCGCCCAGTACGTGCTCGCGGCGACGATGTTCTTCGGGCGCATCGGAACCGTGACCCTCGCGGCTGCCCTCGCTGCGAGCCAGCACCCCAAGCTGTACAAGAGATCAGAAGAGAGGCCCATCGTTGGCTAAGAGGAAGGCCTGCTAATGGTCGACAAGATCCCCCATGACGCCCCGGTGCTCGTCATCGGTCTGGGGCGCTTCGGTGCCGCAACCGCTGGCCAGCTGCAGCGACTCGACCGTGAGGTGCTCGCGATAGACGAAGACGCGGGCCTCGTGCAGAAATGGTCGGAGCGCGTCACCCACGCTGTGCAGGCCGACGCGCGGTCGATCGATGCCCTGCGGCAGATCGGCGCGCAGGACTTCGCGATCGCCGTGGTCGCGGTCGGTTCATCGATCGAATCCTCGGTGCTCATCACCGCGAACCTCGTCGACCTGAAGATTCCGCAGATCTGGGCCAAGGCGATCAGTCAGTCGCACGGCAAGATCCTCGCGCGCATCGGCGCGAACCACGTGATCTATCCGGAGGCCGAGGCGGGCGAGCGCGTCGCCCACCTCGTGTCGGGACGCATGCTCGACTTCATCGAGTTCGATGATGACTTCGCCATCGTCAAGATGTACCCGCCGAAGCCCATCCGCGGCGTCTCTCTCACCGAGTCGAAGGTTCGCGCCAAGTACGGCATCACCGTCGTGGGGGTCAAGAGCCCGGGCAAAGACTTCACCTACGCGACTCCGGAAACGGTCATCTCCAATCACGACCTCGTCATCGTCAGCGGCAACTCCGCCGACATCGAGCGGTTCGCGAGCCTGACCGCCTAGCTACTTGCCTTCGGCCATCTCCCGCGCACGGGCGAGGGCGGCAGCGGTCGCGCGATCGAATGTGCTCTTGAGGTCGGCCGCCTCCAGTTCGGCGACCGCGCGCATGGTCGTGCCGTTGGGGCTCGTGACCTGACGGCGCAGCTCCTCGGGCGACTTGCCCGACGCCGTGAGCAGTTCGGACGCACCGAGGAACGTGCCCTGCACCATGAGCTCGGCCTGCTGTGGCGTGAAACCCAGACCGACCGCCGTGCGGGTGAGCTCCTCGATGAGGTAGAACACGTAGGCGGGGCCCGAGCCCGAGATCGTGCTGAGGGCGTCGATCTGCGACTCCGGCACCTCGATCACCGAACCGACGGTCTCGAAGAGGGCGCGACCGAGAGCGATGTCGGATGCCGAGGCGCGCGATCCCGCCGCAATCCCCGTCACCGCCCGCCCCACGAGGGCCGGAGTGTTCGGCATGGCGCGCAGCACGGGGTTCGCGACGATGGACTCCATCGTCGCCGTCGTCACCCCCGCCGCGACGCTCACGATGAGCGCGTCGGGCTCGAGCCGCGGGGCCAGTGCGGCGAGGGCATCCGGGATCATCGCCGGCTTCACCCCGAGCATGACGATCTTCGCCCCGGTCACCGCGCGCTCGTTGCCGTCGGGCGTGGTCTCGAGTGCGAACGACTCGACTCCGTCGCCGCGCACGAGGGCCGCCTTGGCCTCGGTGCGGTTGGTGACGCGGATGCCGCCCTCGACGGTCACGCCGGGCGCGACGAGTCCGCCCAGAATCGCGCCGCCCATGGCGCCGGCCCCGACGATGGCGATGCTCGGAAGAGTTGTGTTCACGCGATCATCCTAGGATTGAGCGCATGAGCGCATCGGGTGGCAGCAAGGCAATCATCGCGGCATTCCTCGCCAACATGGGCATCGCCGTCGCCAAGTTCATCGGCTTTCTCGTGTCCAACTCGAGCTCCATGCTCGCCGAGAGCGTGCACTCGGTCGCCGACTCGGGCAACCAGCTACTGCTGCTCCTCGGGGGGCGCAAGGCGCGTCGCAAGGCGGATCCCTCCCACCCGTTCGGCTACGGGCGTGAGCGGTATGTGTACGCCTTCGTTGTGAGCATCATCCTCTTCAGTGTCGGTGGCGTCTTCTCGATCTATGAGGGCCTCGACAAGTTGCAGCACCCGCACGAGCTGACCATGCCGTGGGTGCCCGTGATCATCCTGCTCGTCGCCATCGTGCTCGAGTCGTTCTCGCTGCGTACCGCAGTGAAGGAGTCGAACCACGTGCGCGGCACCCAGGGATGGGTCGCCTTCATCCGCCACTCGAAGGCTCCCGAGTTGCCCGTCGTGCTACTCGAGGACTGCGCGGCCCTGCTCGGCCTCGTCTTCGCCCTCTCCGGTGTGGGACTCACGATCCTCACCGGCAACTCGACCTTCGACGCGATCGGCACCCTCGCGATCGGTGTGCTGCTCATCCTCGTCGCGATCGTGCTCGGCATCGAGACGAAGAGCCTGCTCGTCGGCGAAGGGGCCACCGCCGATGACGCCGTCGCGATCCGCGACGCGATCAACGCGCACCCCGAGGTCGAGGCGCTCATCCACATGAAGACCCTCTACCTCGGCCCCGACGAGTTGCTCGTGGCCGCCAAAGTCGCGTTCTCGTCGAAGTCGAAGCTGACCGACATCGCGAAGTCGATCAACGCCGTCGAAGCCGCCATTCGGGAGGCCGTTCCCGTGGCCCGGGTCATCTACATCGAACCCGACGTGTACCAACCACCGAATGCCAAGAACCCGTCGACCGACGCGATCGTGATCAAGGGAACCGACTAGTCGTTCGAGCGGCGCTCTGCAGTCACGTCAGCGACGGTCGGCGAAGAAGTCCGTGAGGAGCGCTGCGGCATCGGCCTCGCGCACCCCGCCGATCACCTCGACGCGGTGCGGAAGGCGGCGGTCGCGTAAGACGTCGTGCACGCTTCCGGCGGCTCCGGCCTTCTCGTCCCACGCGCCGAAGACAACGCGGGGGATGCGGGCCTGCAGAATGGCCCCCGCGCACATCGTGCACGGCTCGAGCGTGACGACGAGAGTCGTGTCATCCAGGCGCCACGTGCCCCGCGCGGCGGCAGCAGCGCGGATCGCAACGATCTCGGCGTGAGCCGTCGGGTCGGCATGGAGTTCTCGCTCGTTGCGTCCCGACCCGAGCAGGGAGCCGTCTGCCGCGAACACGAGCGCGGCGACAGGAACGTCGCCGGTGGCGACGGCCTCGCGCGCGGAGGCGAGGGCGTGCATCATCCACTCGTCGAAGGTCGACGCGGGGTTCGCCGGGGAGCTCGTCACAGTAGATTGAGCCTATGCGAGTACACGTTGCCGACCACCCGCTCATCACCCACAAGCTCACGGTGCTTCGCGACAAGAACACGCCGTCGCCGACATTCCGCGCCCTCACCGAGGAACTCGTGACACTGCTCGCCTACGAGGCCACCCGCAACGTGCGCACCGAACCGCTCGATATCCAGACACCCGTGGGTCCGACGACCGGGCTCGCGATCTCGTCACCGCGTCCGCTCGTCGTACCCATCCTGCGCGCAGGCCTCGGAATGCTCGAAGGCATGGTCAAGCTCGTCCCCACCGCCGAGGTCGGCTTTCTCGGGATGGTGCGCAACGAAGAGACTCTGCAGCCCGACATCTATGCCGAGCGCCTACCCGACGACCTCTCGAATCGGCAGTGCTTCGTGCTCGACCCCATGCTCGCGACGGGCGGTTCGCTCATCGCCGCGATCGAGTACCTGTTCGACCGCGGGGCGGTGGATGTGACGGCGGTGTGCCTCATCGGATCGCCCGAAGGCCTCGCCGCCGTCGAAAAAGCCACGGAAGGTCGCGAGGTCACGGTCGTGCTGGGAGCGCTCGACGAGAAGCTCAACGAGGTCGGATACATCGTGCCGGGCCTCGGCGACGCCGGGGATCGGTTGTACGGAACGGTCTGATCTCGACTTCGCTCGATCACCGACGGCCGGTGGTCGAGCTTGTCGAGACCGGCATCGTGTGGCATTATTCACGACATGACTGTTCGCGCGTATGCCCTGACCACCCTTGAGGTGAGCGGTAACCGTGCTGTCATGTGTTGTCGAATGTGTGCCTAATCGGCTTTCCCATCGCCGAGTCCGCAATCGCAACGATTCGAACTCCCGGAGCAACGCCCTCATAACGGCCTGACTCCGTAGCAGTACCAGCGTTACCCAGAAGGATCACACCCTCATCATCAGAGGCCCTTCACCCCCACTCAAGGATTCGACTCCCATGTCACTTGCCACCATCGATCGTGCCCCCCTGACCGGCGTTTCCGCCCCAGCGCCCGCTGACATCGAATCGGCCCCCAAACCTCGACTGCGTCCCGTGCCCACCGGCACCGAGGCGCGTGGCTTCGCCCTCTACGTCGGCCTCGACGAATTCGCCGCCATCGAGGCGGGTACCGACCTGAGCACCGTGGTCGACCAGCTCAAGAAGCTGCTGGCAGAGCTCGTGCCCGGAACCGAAACCTACGCGGCCGTCGCGCTCGCACCGGTCGGCGCCGGCGGGCGTGACGTCGACGTCGTGCGGCTCGCGTTGCAGGATCCGGCCGCCCTGGCTCGCCACCGCCAGGTGGAAGACCCGAGCCCCAAGCCCCGCGGCGGGGTGGTCGTCGACATTTCGCGCAAGCGCGTCCTGCTCGACGGTGAGATCGCGCCACTGACCTACAAGGAGTTCGAGCTGCTTCAGTACCTCGTGCTGCGCGAGGGACGCACGATCGACCGTTCCGAGATCATCTCGGCGCTCTGGTCGGCGGGTGAGGACGAGATTCCCAACGAGCGCACCATCGACGTGCACGTGCGCCGCCTGCGCGCCAAACTGGGCGACTTCGAAGACATCGTGCGCACGGTTCGTGGCGTCGGGTACCGGTTCGACCGTCACGCGGACGTGTCGATCCGGCAGGCGTCGACGCCGTCGCCGGACTTCTTCTAGACCTCGGGTTTCATACGCGCTTCGCGCTACTCAACCGCCGGCGGGGCGCTGGGACTTCGGCAGGCCCGCGACCACGAGGTCGTAGCTCGCCGCGATGAGTTCGGCGGTCGGCGCGCGCTCGTCGGTGAAGTCGACCGAGATCCAGTGCTTCTTGTTCATGTGGTAGCCCGGGGTCACGGCGTCGAACTCGTCGACGAGCGCACGGGAATCCTCGGGGTCGCTCTTGAGCGTGACAAAGGTGCGCTCCCCCGCGGACAGGGCCGCGAACATCTTGCCCACCACCTTGAAGACTGGCGTCTCCGGCCCGAACGGGTAGGTGAGCTCGACCGCGGGAAACGCGGCGCACGCGTCCATGACGTCGTCGAGGGTCATGACCTCGAGCGTAGATTTCGATACGCGCTTGGCGCTACTCAATACCGGAACGGGCTGCCTGCAGTGCGGTGAGGTAATCGAAGCTGCGCTCGGCAAGGGCATCCTGGCTCGGGGCGAGCGGGCGCCAGATGGACGCCGCCGTCGCGATCGTGTCGTTCTCGCCCGTGAAGCTCTCGAGATTGAGTGCGCCCGAGTAGCCGACGTCGTCGAGGGCGTCGAGGAACGCGTTCCAGTCGATGTGGTCATCGCCGACCGCACCGCGATCGTTGCCGCACACCTGCACGTGGGCGAGGTGTTGGCCGGCCACCCGCAGCGCCTCGTAGGGTCGCTTCTCCTCGATGTTGAGGTGGTAGCTGTCGAGGGCGAGACCGAGCGCCGGGCCGAGCAACGGCTCAAGCACGTCGAGTCCCTGCTCGACGGTGTTGATGATCGAGGTTTCGTAGCGGTTGAGGGGCTCGACGCCGAGGGTGATCCCCGCTTCGCCAGCCGCGTCGACTACGGGGGCGAGGGACTCGCGCAGCTCGCGGATCACCGCGGCGCGGGCATCCGGAAGCATGCGCCAGGTGCGCCCCGTCTCGGCATAGAACGGGCCTGCGACGACCCTCGCGCCGAGAACGCTGGCGACGCGGATGCACTCCCGCAGGTAGTCCTGTGTGGCGGCGATGCGCTCGAGTGGGGCATCCACCAGGTCACGTCCGCCGCCCATCGCACCCACGACGTAGGGCTCGAGTTCGTACTTCGCGAGCACGTCGACGGCGCGTTCGGCACTCCAGTCACCCGGAGACTCGACGGGCAGCTCGATCGCACCGAACCCGATCGCGGCGGCCTTGCGCGCAACCTTTTCGAGACTCGAATCGGTGAGGGGGGACTCCCACACCCAGGTGTTGACGCCGAGTATGCGCTTCATAGTGATTCCTTACGTGTGCGGCCTACCAGCACCCTACGGGACGATGCGCTCGGTCATCGGTCGTGCGAGGTGCTCGGGATGGGCACCCCGCGCCCCTGCATCACCGCGAACTGCCGCAAATCGACTTATCCGCGCGGCCATAGGTCGATATGGGTCAGTTCGGCAGAGGGGAACGGGGGGACGGGGGGCGAAGGGCAGGGAGGGACGGGCGGGGAGGGAACGGGCGAGGCGGCGCAGGAAGGCGGGGAGAGTCCGTAGACCCTCCCCGCCCGGATGCACACCAGCGGATCACATCACTCCGCTGTGCGATCACCCACTACGGGACGATGCGCTCCTGCCAGACCGTGGGGTAACCCGGGAGGTCTTCGCCGCCGAAGCGCGCGTAGTGACCGTCGGGCATTCCCTCGTTGGCGGCGAGAACCTCGTCGAGTTCCTCAGCGGTGATCGGCTGCTGCGGGAGGATCCATTCCTTCGGAACCTCCTCGCCGGCAAAGATCTTCTGCACGGCGAGCAGCGCGGTGCGCCACTGGAAGTTGGAGTACACCGGCGCGAGCGCGGTGATACCCGTGTCCTTCCACTTGTTGAGGAACGCGATCTGGTCTTCACCGGTCATGACCGGGTAGTCGACACCCGCATCCTCGAACGCTTCGAGGGCGGCAACTCCGCCGTCGCCGGCGTCCATCCAGATTCCCTTGACGTCACCCTTGGCGAGCTCGTCCGAGATGATCTTCTTGATCTCGGCCGGGTCGGCGCCGGTGAAGTAGTCGACGGCTTCGATGCCCGCCTCGGAGAACAGCTTCTCCGCAGCCGCCCAGCGGGTCTCGAGTACGTCGACACCCGGGAGGATGCGAAGCGCTACGACCTTGTCACCCTCGTTGAGGTTGTCGATGAGGAAGTTCGCGGTGTCGATACCCCACGCGAAACCACCGATGGGGTGGATGAACGTGACCGGGCAGTCCGTCAGAACGCCGCGGTCGAACACGATGACCGGCTTGCCCGTGTCACACGCGCGCTCCACGGCGGGCGTCATCGCCGCCGTCGAGTTCGGCGAGATCAGGAACAAGTCACAGTTGCCCTCTTCGATGAAGTAGTCGATGTCGGCGATCTGCGTGTCGTCAGAGTCCTGAGCGTCGCGGGTCTCCATCTCGCTGATGGCACCCTGCTCCTGCAGCACCTTGAGCTGCTGGTTCATGGTGATCCAGCCGGTCACACGCCACGGGTTCGAGATCGACGCGTTCGCGAAGCAGACCTTCTTGGCACCCTCTGATGCGAAGGCGGCCGTGTCGACCATTTCCGCGTTGATGTACTGCAGGTAGGGCTGACCCTCGGGTCCCTCGGGAACGACGTCGCGCTCCGCGTTCTGCTTGTCGAAAACTGCCTGGTCGAACCAGTTGATCTCCTCGGTCGTCTCCTCCTCGGGGGCGGTGACTGCTGGGTCGGTGGTACACCCGGCCAGTGCAACGACGGCGGCGATGCCGACGACGCTCACGGCGATGTTAATGCTGCGGCGCATTACTCAACCTCCATTGGTTTGTTGTGTGTGTGGTGCAGGTTCGGCCGGGTCGCCCGCGGGCGCCGGCTCCTTCTCCGTTTGCGGGGATTCCGCGAGCGGTGAAGCCAGTGGTGCGCGGCCCTTGCGGCGCGCGCGGAACGCGACCGTCGAGTAGGCGACCGCGGCGATGATGATGACGCCCTGGATGGTGTCGCGCCAGGTGGACGGCACATCGGCGAAGTTCAAGAGCGTGAAGAGAGCCTCGAGCGTGAAGGCACCGGCGACGGCGGCGACGACCCAGCCACGTCCGCCACCGAGCACGACCCCGCCCAACACCACGGCGGTGATGGCGATGAATTCGTACCCCCGACCGACGGAGGGGTGCACCCCGGCGTATCCAACCAGCAGGATGCCCGCGATCGTCGAGCACACCGCCGAGATCACAAAGGCGGATGTCTTCACCCACCACACGCGAACGCCCGAGAAACGCTGTGTCGTGACGTTGTCGCCCGCGGCGATGAGCGTCTTACCGTACGGGGACTTCGAGACCCAGATGGCGATCGCGAGCACACCCGCGAGGATGATGACCGACCACGGGATGATGTCGACGACCGGCACGTCGCGGATGCCGCCCCGGCCAAGCTCGCGGAAGCTGTCGGCCGGGTTACCTGAGGCCGAGCCGCCCGTGACGAAGTAGACGATGCCCGTGAGGGCGAGCATCATGCCGAGCGTCACAATGAACGACGGCACCTTGAGGATCGTGGTGACAAGGCCGTTCACTAGTCCAATGGCGATTCCCACCGCGACCATGAGCAGGGTCACCGGCACGATCTTCGACTCGTCCTGCCCAATGAGGTTGCCCGCGAGCACGACTTGTGTTGCGATCACGGCACCCATGGAGAGGTCGAATTCCCCGGAGACGATCACGAAGTACTGTCCGATCGCCACGATCGCGACGGGGGCGACGCGTTGGATGAAGCGGATGAACTGGCTCGGGTCCGCGAAGTTCGGGTTCAGCAGCGCGATCGACACCAAGAGGATCGCGAGCAACAGGAAGACGGCACCGCGGGGGCTCACGAGAATGCGCAGGCCGGTGAGCACGCGCGAGCCCAGTGACGGCTCGGGTGTCGTCGGGCTCATCGCGCGACCTCCTTGTTTGCGAAGCGTGCTCGTCGGCGCTCGATGCCCCGGCCGGTGTAGATGGCGACGGCGGCGACGATGACGACGCCGCGCACGACGTCTTTGAGGAACGGGTTGAACTGGATCGCGCTCATGACGCTGTCGAGCACCGCGAAGATCGCGACGCCGCCGATCGTGCCCCAGATCGACCCGCGGCCACCCGCCAGCAGTGTTCCGCCGAGCACGACTGCGGCGATCGAGAGCAGGTCGTACCCGCCCTGGCTGCCGACCGTCGGAGACCCGACACCGAGGCGGCTCGCGAGCAGGAGCCCCGCGAGTCCAGCCATCACCGAGCAGATGACGTGGGCGAAGATCACCGGACGCGCGGTGCGCAACCCACTCAGCCGGGATACCTCGAGCGAGCCGCCGACCGCATAGATGTGGTGGCCCGTGCGGGTCTTGCGCAGGAAGAGGAACACGAGGGTGGCGAGCGCGAGCATGATGATGGTCGAGATCGGAACCGGTCCGATGCCGGTCGCCCCGATGAACTGGAACGCGGCCGGGACCTTGCCCGCCGAGCCCTTGTAGTTGGTGTCGAGGTAGCCCTTGATGATGAGGCCGACACCGAGGGTCGCGATGAAGCCGTTGACCTTGAGCTTCGTCACTACCAGGCCATTCGCAAGTCCCGCGATGGCCGCGAAGGCGAGGGCGATGAGCACACCCTGCGCGATGTTGTTCGGGTTGCCCTTCATGGTCTCCGCGGCGAGCAGACTCGACAGCGAGATCACGTAGGGCACCGAGAGGTCGAGCGAGCCCGTCAAGATCACGAGGGTCTGCCCGATGGCGACGAGGCCGAGCACGCTCATCCCGGTGAGGATGTCGCGGATGTTGCCGAGGCTGAAGAAATTGCGGCCCGCCGTGTTGAGCAGAATCGCTCCGACGATGATGACCACCACGAGAGCGATGTAGACGATGACGGTCGAGTCGAGCCGCATGCGGCGACGGGGCGTGGTGGATGCTGCCTCGCTCATGCCACCTCCTCCAACCCAGGGTTCAGCGTGCCGGTGGCGGCGGAGAGGATGGTCTCTTCGGATGATCCGGGTTCGAGTTCGGCGGTGATGCGGCCGTCGTGCATGACGAGGATGCGGTCGGACATCCCGATGACTTCGGGCAGCTCCGACGAGACCATGAGGATGGCGACACCGGATGCGGCGAGCTCGCGCATCAACTGGTACACGGCGACCTTCGCGCCGACGTCGATACCCCGGGTCGGTTCATCCAAGATCACCACCTTGGGTGTGGTGGCCAGCCACTTGGTCAGCACGACTTTCTGCTGGTTGCCGCCGGAGAGAAACTGCACCTCTTGGTCCATGCCGCGGAACGAGATCTCCAGCGACGACAGGATGCCCGGAACTTCCCGACGCACCTGCCGGGTGCGAGAAGCGAACACACCGCGGATCACCAACAGAGTGTTGTCCAGCACCGACTGATGCAAAGCCAGACCCTGCGCCTTGCGATCCTCGGTGATGAGAGCGACACCCGACTTCACCGCGCGTCGGGCACTGCGGATCGTCACGGGTGCTCCGTCGAGCGTCATCACACCACGCGTGAAGGGAACCGCACCGAAGATCGCTTCCGCGAGCTCGGTGCGACCCGCGCCCTGAAGCCCGGCGACACCCACGATCTCACCGGCACGCAGGTCGAGGTCGATTCCGTCGACGTACCCGTTACCTCCGCCCGAGATGGTGAGTCGCGACGCTCCCACCTCGGTGCCCTCGAGCGCCGGAGGGAAGAAGGTGGAGATCGAGCGGCCGACCATCATCCGCACGAGGCTTTCGGGGGTGAGCTCGGTCGTCGCGCCCGACCAGACGAGAGAGCCGTCCTTGAGCACCGTCACGGTGTCGCACAGGTCGAAGATCTCCTTCAGGCGGTGCGAGACGTAGAGGATGGCGACGCCGCGATTCTTGAGGCGCTGGATGATCGCGTGCAGCAACTCGACCTCGTGGTCGGCGAGGGCGGCGGTCGGCTCATCCATCTGAATGACGCGGGCGTCGAACGAGAGCGCCTTCGTGATCTCGACGATCTGCTGCTCAGCGACCGAGAGGCTCGCGACACGGGCGTTCGGGTCGATGAAGTCGATTCCGAGCTCCGAGAGGAGGTCGGCGGTCGCGCGCGCCATTCCCTTGTTGTCCACGAACCCGGCCCTGCGCGGTTCGCGACCGAGGAACACGTTTTCGGCGACGGTGCGCTCGGGAAGCAGGTTGAACTCCTGGAAGACGGTCGCGAGTCCCGCCTGCATGGCCTTGAGGGGGTGCGCGAAGTCGACGCTCGACCCCTCGAACAGCACGTCCCCCGCGTCGCGCTGGTAGACGCCCGCGAAGATCTTCATGAGCGTGGACTTGCCCGCGCCGTTCTCCCCCACGAGCGCGTGCACCGATCCGGGCGCGAGCTGCAGGGAAACGCCGTGCAGCACCTCGACCCCGAAGAAGGACTTGGAGACGTCGCGAGCCTCAAGAATGGGGGTAGTCATGCGCCGACCAGGGTCGCGCAAGCAGAAATCGTCATTGATCTATCTCCGTCGGTGTGGGACGTGGAGAAATACTACATGCACGCTACTCACGAGCCATCGATGGGTCAAGTTTCGGGACCAATTCCGCCGACAGGGAGTTGGATTTTGACTTCCACCGTAGTTTTGCTACAGAAAGTGCGCATGCGCCGCACACGAGAACGGGGCCCCCACGCGCTGGACTGGCCCCGTTCCGTGCACTTGCGCTCACACCATATGAGCGACCATCTCCACCTCGGTGGGTTTGGCATCGGGCGGAGTCTGGATCGTCGCTCGGATCGATCCGCCGCTCATGATGTGGATGCTCGAGCTCATCATGATGAGTTCGAGCAGATCGTCGCTGATGAGCACGATCGACAACCCGTCCTTGACGAGTTCGCGGAGCAGCGCGTAGATGTGCTCCTTCGCGCCCACGTCCACGCCTCGCGTCGGATTGTCGAGGATGAGCACCTTCGTACGGGCAGACAGCCAGCGACTCAGGATGACCTTCTGCTGGTTCCCGCCACTCAGTCTTGCGATCGCGGTGTGGATCGAGGGAGTCTTCACCTTCAGCAGATCGACATACTTGTCGGCCTCTTGGTTCTCTCGTCTCGTATCGAGCACGACGCCGGAGACTCCGGCGGCAGCGAGACGCGCGAGCGACACGTTCCACGAAACCGGCTGCGGGAGCAGAGCACCCTCCGCGGCACGATCCTGGGGAACATAGCCGAGGCCTGCGGCCGACGACTCGGTGATCGACGACACGCGCCGACCGTCGACCGTCACGGTGCCGGTCACGCCCTTGCTCGCGCCGAAGATCGCTCGCCCCAGTTCCGACTTACCCGAACCGATGACCCCCGCGATCCCGACGATCTCTCCGGGGAACACCTCGAACGAGACGTCGGCGAACTGACGAGCCTGCGAGAGCGAGTCCACGACGAGCGACGGTGTCGAGGAGATCGCAGAGACCTGCTTGTCTTCGTGGTACAGGTACTCGGACCGCGCACGACCCACCATGACCTCGTGCAGTTGCTCTTCGGTCATTTCGCGCGCCGATCCCTCGGCGACGGCGTGGCCATCCTTGATCACGAGCACTCGGTCGCTGTTGTCGAGCAGCTCACCGAGGCGGTGGCCGACATACACGATCCCCGTTCGGTCACGCGCCTTCTTGACGACTCGGAAGAAGAACTCCGTCTCGTCCGCGAGTAGACCCGCGGTCGGCTCGTCCAGCAGCAGAACGGGCGAAGGAGTCTCGAGCAGGTCGGCGAGGGCGAACGACTTGATGATCTCGAGGATCTGCTTCACCGAGAATCCATAGGAGTCGATGAGCTTGGATGGGTCGATCCACCCGTGCTCGAACTCCTCGAGATACTGCGCTGCCCGTCGTTTCATCTTTCCGCTGTTGATGACGCCGAAGTTCGAGAAGTGCTTCTCATGCGTGAGGAACAGGTTCTCGTAGACCCGCAGTCCGGGAACGAGCGCGAGCTCTTGGAACACCCGGAATATCCCGTGAGCATTCGCGTCACGGTAGCTCGACAGCGAGATCTCTTCGCCGCGCAGAAGTAGGCGACCGGTGTCTGGCTTGATCACTCCGCTCAGAATGTTGAGCAGGGTCGACTTGCCCGCGCCGTTCTCACCGACGACACCGAGTACTTCGTGGTCGCGGATCTGCAAGTCGATGTCGGTGAGGACCTGGGTCGATCCATAGATCTTCCCCAGCCCCTCCCCGCTCAGCAGCGGAATCGACTCGTTCATTATTTGATCAGTCCGACACGCGTGCGGTCCATGGAGATGGCGACGGCGAGGATGACGACGGTGCCCTGAACGACGATCTGAAGGAACGGATGCACGTTCGCAAGCGTCATCCCGTTCGTCAGGATCGTGATGATGAGTACACCCAGCACCGTACGGAACGGTCCGCCGACACCACCCGTGAGCGGCGTCCCGCCCATGACGACCGCAGCGATCGTGGGCAGGAGGAACGACTCGCCCATGTCGGGTCCGCTTCCGTTGATGCGGAACATCAGTAGGAGGCCGCCGAAGCTCGCGAGAACACCCGCGAGTACGAATACCCAGAACTTGTGGCGTTGTACGGGCACTCCCGACAGCTTGCCGACGGCCTCACCCCCACCGAGAACATAGGTGTAGCGACCGAAGCGCGTCTTGGAGAGCACGAGCGCGGCGAGCAGGAGCACGAGCACGGCCCACAGCACGATGCGCGGGAACGGGCCGATGTTTCCACCGAACACGTCGAACAGCGGAGCCTCTTGAGGGAGCGGCGTCGATGCACCGTTCGAAATGAAGAGGCTGATGCCGTTGAAGGCATAGAGGGTTCCGAGAGTCACGAGGAAGGACGGCAACTTGACGAACGCGAAGAGCGCACCGTTGATCGCGCCTGCCACGAGACCGATGACGGGGACGATGAGCAAACCGATGGCGCCGTATTGCTGAAGCAGAAGGGCAGCGGAAACACCGGTGAGGGTCACGACCGAACCCACCGAGAGGTCGATGCTGCCCATGATGATCACAAACGTCTGGGCGGTCGCGAGGATCATGAGCACGGCGGCGGCGCTCACGATGTTGAGGAGATTCTCCGGGTACAGGAATCGCGGGTTGAGGATCGTGAAGACGATGACGAGGATCGGGACGATGACGAGCGGGCCGACGAGCCGCAGCTGCGGACGGAAGCGAACGCCCGGGGCGGCCGGGGCCGGCGCCGAAGCGCCGGTCCCGGTCGTTGCCTCGAGGGGCTTGTTCATATGACGATGTCTCCTGCGCCATCGGTGCACAGCTCGCGAACGGTCGCGAGCGGGTCAGCCTTGAAGTGCTCGGCGTAGCTCGCGAGCATTTCCGCCTTGTCCTTCTCCCAGACCTCGCCCTGGTACTCCTCCGGGAGCTCGTAGCCGGCCGGCTTGAGGTTCTCCTGGTAGGCCCAGTACTGCGCGGGATCCATCGGCCCGATGAGGTTCTGGGGGTCCCAGTCCTCCGGGTTGAGGACCTTCGACATCTTGGTCCAGTCGTACGGAGCCGGGTCGGCGTACATGATCTTGCGGTACTCCGCCGCGGCCTCGGGGGTGTTGACGCTGAAGCAACCCCAGTGGATCATGCGCTCGGCCGGAGTGGGCTCCCACCCGTTGAGTGCGTCGTAGATGCGGCTGATGAACCAGCCACCGAGCCACGCGGGGTGCGTGCAGAGGGTCGCGTAGACGTCACCGTTCTCGATGAGGTCGAGACCCTCGGGAACGCCGTCGCCCGAGACGACCACGACCTTGCCGTTGAGGCCCTTGTTCTTGAGCGCCTCGACGATGGCGACGGTCATGTCGTCGTTGTGGGAGATGATGCCCGCAACGTCCGGGTGCTGAACGAGGAGTGCGTCGATGACGGGTCGAGCGTCGGTGCGCGACCAGCCACCGGCCTGCTCGGGAACCATCTCGATGCCCGGGAACTTCTTTGCGGCGGCGGCGACTCCGGCGAGGCGCTCATCGTTGATGCTCGCTCCGCGGATGCCGTCGATCTGAATGACTTTGCCCTTGCCGTCGAGCTTGCGGAACAGCAGTTCGGCGACGGACTGGAACGTCGCGGGTCCGTTGACGACACCGAACTGCAGGTAGTACTGGCCGATGTCGAGCGGGGTGAGCCACGGCGCGTTGTTCCACATGTTCGCGGTGTAGATCTTCTGGTCCTGAAGCGAACGCACGAGCTCGGGCTGGATGCCGTTGTTGCTCGCGATCATCGTGACGCCCTGCATGCCCTGCAGACCCGCGGACTTGAGCTGCGAGAGCTGCGCGTTGGGGTCGTTGTTGCTGACCGCCTGGTGGTACGCGATGTCGAAGACCTTCATCGCAGCCTGGCTGCCCTTGTTGTACGCGTCGTAGTACACGTTGTCGAGCGTGAAGTACGAGTTCAGCACGTTGGCCGTCGTGGTGCCGGCCTCGCCCGTCGCGCCGGGCGCACACGCCGCCAGGCTGCTGCCGACGAGAGCGGCCATACCGCCCACGCCCGCAATGCGGAGAAGGTCACGGCGCGAGACCTGGAACCTCCCGGCCGACTGCGCGAGTGATTCGAGTTGAGTAGTCAACATCCACCTCTTCTTTGAGGTCGATCCGGTCGGATCGACGGAAACGCCCGGGCGCGATTTCGCGTGCGGGAGACTGTGAACTTGACCAAGGGAGTAGCCAAGCATCCTGTCAGGACAGCATACTAGGACTATCGGATTCGATAGATCAACCATCGTCCCCAAAGGAGCGGAACATGAGTACCCCAACCGATAACGACCGCACGCTTCTCACCGTGATGGCGTCGATGCGTGCACTCCCTGGCCAGGAAGAGAAGATGCGCGCCGCCCTCGAAGCGCTTGTGGAGCCGACCCAGGGCGACCGCGGAATGGTGAGCTACAACCTGCACCGAGGCGTCCACGACCCAGGATTGTTCTGCTTTTACGAGAACTGGACGAGCGAAGAAGCTCTCGACGAGCATCTCGAAGCTCCGCACCTGGCGAACCTCATGACCGAGCTCGACGGCATCCTCGACGGCGAGATCGTCATCCATCGAGTCGCGCGAATCGCCTGACGGCGCGAGATTCGACGAGAGGGATCTCGTTCGCTTGTATCTTGTAACGACAGGATGCAAGGATCACTAACACTTCGCCGCAAGCGACAGAACCCCTGAGAAACACCCACAACCAGTCAAAGGAGCCAGGGAATGGTCAACGAAAAGAAGCCCGTCTGGAACTACTCGGAGTTCCCGGAGGACCCCGCGGTCACCGCACTCATGCCCGGATTCGAGATCCAGTACATGATCGACGAGGACCACGTCGAGGGAAACAACAAGGCCGTCTTCGGTCACTGCGTCTTCCCCCCGATCTCGCAGCACTCGCCGCACCGCCACTCCGAGGCCGACGAGCTCGTGTACGTCATCAAGGGTCGAGTCGTGAACGGCCAGATCGACGAGAACGGCGTCGTCACCGAGTACGAGTGCGGTCCCGGCACTGCGACGTTCGTCAAGCAGGGCCGCATCCACTGGAGCCGCAACCCGTTCGACGAGCCCGCCGAGTTCGTGTTCGCGTATTACGGTGCCCCGTCACTCGACAAGAGCGGACTCACCGACTTCACCGAGCAGATTCCGATCAACAACGACCCCGTCTCCGGTCAGCGCACCCTCGATCTCGACATCGACCCCGCGCTGCTCCGCGGCTGAGACGACCATCCCAACACTGAGGTAGGACATGCAAGCGACCATGAAGGCAGTACGACTGCCCGGCAACAACGAAGTCGAGATCGTCGAGCGCCCCGTACCGACGCCCGGACCCACTGAGGTGCTCGTGAAGGTGCGAGCATCCGCGATCTGCGCAAGCGACCTCTCGCTCTACGCGGGTAACGCGCTCGTCGGAGGGGCAGGTGCTGGCAAGGGCACCATCACACCCGGACACGAGCCTGCGGGTGACGTGGTCGCGGTCGGCGACGCCGTGACGCACGTTGCGGTCGGCGACCGTGTCGTCGTGCACCTGTCGATCGGGTGCATGCACTGCGAGTACTGCCGCGCGGGCTTCATCCAGCAGTGCCCCGAGTGGAAGTGCGTGGGCTTCGACACGGATGGCGGCGACGCCGAGTTCATCGTCGCGCCCGAGATCAACTGCCTCCCGCTGCCCGACGGCCTCTCGTATGAATCCGGCGCCGTCATGGTCGACAACTTCGGCACGCAGTACCACACGCAGAAGCGCCTCGGCGTGAGTGGTGCAGACGTCGTCGCCGTGGTCGGAATCGGACCCATGGGTGCCGCCGCAGTCGCGACGGCGAAGGCGCGCGGTGCTCAGGTGATCGCCCTCGACGTCAACGCCCATCGACTCGACTTGGCGACGCGCCTGGGTGCCGACCATGTCGTGGATGTCACCCAGGGCGACGCGCTCGCGCAGGTACTCGCACTCACCGACGGACGCGGGCCGGAGATCAGCATCGATTGCTCGGGACGGCCGGACGGTGAGAATCTCGCTCTCGACATGACCGCGAAGCTCGGGAAAGTGGCTTTCGTGGGCGAGTGCCCCAAGGTCGAGATCAATCCGAGTGAGCAGATGATCCGTAAGGAGCTGGAGGTCATCGGAGCCTGGGTCTTCCCGATCCAGGACTACTTCGAGATGGTGCGGTTCCTGTTGCGTCACAACATCACGCCTCACGAGACCGTCAGCCATCGCTATCCCCTCGAGGACGCGGCGACCGCGTTCGACCAGGTCGCCAAGCGACTGGCCGACAAGGTCATGTTCACGTTCGACTGAGTGGACTGACCATCATGACTGAATTCGTCTCCTCCAGGAGCGTCGGTCTGTCCCTGGCGATCCGGGCGCTCGACGCGGCTACGGCCGAAGCCGAGCGCCTGGATTGCCGGTCGAGTATCGCGATCGTCGACGCATCCGGCCACCTCGTGACGTTCGGACGCATGGACGGCTCTCCCCTCTTGGGACTCAAACTCGCCCAGGACAAGGCCTACAGCGCCGCCATCCACGGAATAGCGACGAGTGAGTGGTGGGGTCTCATCGAAGGCGATCCGAGCCTTGTGCACGGCATCACTGCCATCGACCGGCTCACCATCTTTGGCGGCGGTGTTCCTGTCTTCGTCGGCGACGAACTCGTCGCCGGGGTTGGGGTCTCAGGGCGCAGCAGTCCGGCGCAGGATGAAGCGATCGCTTGGGCTGCAGCGAAGGCCATCTCACACTCCTAGATCCACAATTTTTCAGCGAAACTTGGCTTCTTGTGAATAATCGCCCCGGCAGGCTGTGCAATCACTTCACCGCGCCCTCTCTCTCTTCGGCATCCCGCCTACGTGGTGAAGAGGGGCTCAAACTCCCAGAAATCCGAGGTGAATGTTCAGATGAGTGAGATCGACCGCACTGGTCCTCTACCTCTCTATTACCAGCTCAAGCAGATCGTGCTCGCCGACATCAAGCGACGCGACCTGAAGCCCGGGGAGCGCATCCCCGGCGATCACGAGCTGGGTGAGACATACGGGGTGTCCCGCACCGTCGTGCGACAGGCTCTCTCCGAACTGGAGACCTCGGGCGTCATCGAACGAATCAACGGCCGCGGCACCTTCGTCGCACACCCCAAGACTTCAGAGGGCCTCGTGCAGTCGCTCACTGGCCTGTATGAAGATGTGGCATCACGCGGCGCTCATCTGCGCAGCGAGGTTCGACGGCTCGCACTCGATCGCGCCGATGAGACGATCGCGGAGAAGCTGCTCGTGGCCGTCGGCACGCCCGTCATCGCGCTCGAGCGCTTGCGCTTCGTCGACGAGGTGCCATGGGCGCTCACCTATACCCACGTGCCCTATGCGCTTGCTCCCGGTCTTCTCGACGAGGACATGCGTCATCAGTCGCTCTATGCCTTACTCGAAGGCAAGTACGGCGTGGAGATCAAGCACGGTAAGCGAACGATTGAAGCGACAACGGCGGATGCCTCGCTCGCACGTGACCTCCACGTGCGCCGTGGTGCGCCCATCGTGGAATTGAGCAGTGTGAGTTTCGGGTCGGGCGGTCGCCCGGTCGAGACCTTTGTCGCCTATCACCGGGGCGATCGAAGCAAATTCGAGGTGGTCTTGAACCGCCAGCCCACGCCCGGCGCGCCGCTCATCGTCGTGACCCGGGAGCCCCGTCCCGTCTCCGTGTGATGCATTAGCTGGAGAATTACTACATGCTCAGAGGCTTGTTAGCCCCGCTGGGTGCCCTTTCGGCGGGCATTCACCCCCATTTTTGGCGGTTTACGCCGATTCGTTGATTCGGGAATTGCGTCAGCGGCGGCTGAGATGTAGTTTACCTACATCACGTAGTCACAGTGTCAAAGGAGTTACTCGTGGCCGAACGCTTCGCGGGCCGTCGCATCGCCGTCATCGGTGCAGCAGGCGGGATCGGCGCCCACATCGCCGAGTCGCTTCACCGTCAAGGGGCCACCGTCTACGCCCTCGATGTACGCAAGCCCGAGGGTCTCGACCCCGCGATCCTGCCCTTTGCGGTCAACGTGACCTCCGAGGAGTCCGTGGGCGCCATCGTCGCCGAGCTCTACTCCCTCGGGTCTGATCCCGTGGAGCTCGTCAACAGCGCGGGTGTCGTCGAGAACGACGTCGCGGCCGATGAGATGCAGATGGCCGAGTACGACCGCGTCATGGGAGTCAACCTGCGCGGCGTCTTCCTCGCCTGCCGCGACTTCGGCCGCGAGATGCTCACCCGCGGGGGTGGCGCGATCGTCAATGTCGCCTCGATGTCGGGCAACCACGTCGTCAACTACCCACAGAAGCAGAGCGTCTACAACACGTCGAAGGCGGGGGTCGCTGCCCTCACCCGCTCGCTCGCGGTCGAGTGGGGCGCCCGGGGAGTTCGTGTCAACTGCGTCTCCCCCGGATACGTCGACACCCCCCTCAATGCTCTCAAGAAGCACATGCACGAGGGATGGAAGGCCGACACCGTGTTGGGTCGGTTCGCGACCCTCGAAGAAGTCTCCGGTGCCGTGGAGTACCTCCTGAGTCCGGAGGCCGCCTACTGCTGCGGCACCGAGCTGCTCATCGACGGCGGTTCGTCGCTGCGATGATCATCTCCCACGACCTCGGCACGACCGGCAACAAGGCGACCCTCGTCGACGACACAGGACGCGTCGTCGCCGCCGTCACGGTGAGCTACGAGACCGACTTCGCGCAGGGCGGCAAGGCCGAACAGGACCCGTCCGAATGGTGGCGCGCGCTCTGTGAAGCGACGCGGGCTCTTCTCGCGCAGCAGCCAGACGCACGCATCGCGGGCGTGAGCTTTTCCGGTCAGATGATGGGTGCCGTTCTCCTCGACGGGGCGGGTGAGCCCGTGCGGCCCGCGATCATTTGGGCCGACACCCGATCGACCGTGCAGACCGAGCAGCTCATCGAGCGCGTGGGCATGGAACGCGGCTACGCGATCACGGGTCACCGCCTCAACCCCACCTACTCGCTCGCCAAGGTCATGTGGGTGCGCGACAACGACCCCGACGCCTTCGCGCGAGCACGCCACGTCATGTGCGCCAAGGACTACGTCGCCTACCGCCTCACCGGCGTGATGGCGACCGATCCGTCCGACGCGAGCGGAACCAACGCCTACGACCAGGCGGCAGGAACGTGGTCGAGCGAACTACTCGACGCGTCCGGCGTCGGCGATCTGTTCACCGAGATCGTGCCGTCCACGCACATCCTCGGTGGGGTCACAGCGGAGGCCGCCGCGGCAACGGGGCTGCCCATGGGAACTCCCGTGGTCATGGGGGGCGGCGATGGTCCCATGGCGGCTCTCGGCTGCGGGATCGTGAGCGCGGCATCCGGCGCCTATGCCTACCTCGGCTCCTCGTCGTGGGTCTCGTTCGCGGCCGACGCACCGTTGCACGATCCGCTCATGCGTACCATGACGTTCAACCACGTCATCCCCGACCGCTTCGTGCCGACGGCGACGATGCAGGCGGGCGGCGCCTCACTGCAGTGGATCGTCGAGGCGCTCGAACCCGGCAACGATGGTGCCTACGGCGAGCTTCTGGATGCTGCCGCGAGCGCGACCGCGTCTGTCGATGACCTCTACTTCCTTCCGCACCTCCTCGGTGAGCGCTCGCCCTACTGGAACCCGCGAGCTCGTGCCGCCTTCATCGGACTCGCTCGACACCACGATCGCGCGAACCTCGTGCGCGCCGTCGTCGAGGGTGTCGCGTTCAACCTCTACACCGCGATCGACGCGTTCGAGTCGAACGGGGCGCGGCTCGCGAGCATCGACGCAATCGGCGGTGCGGCCAACTCGGCTCACCTGCTGCAGATCTTCTCGGACGTGTGGGGGCTGCCGATCCGCCGCCGCGCGCTCGTGGATGAAGCAACCGCCCTCGGCGCCGCCGTGGTGGGCGGCGTCGCGGTCGGTCTCTTCGACGACTTCGACGTCGCCGGTCGCATGTCCGACCTGACGGGCGAGTTCGCCCCCCACTCCACCGCCCACGAGGACTATCTCGCCTCGCATGCTCGATTCCTCGATGCTTATCGCCGCATCGAGCCGTGGTTCGAGGGAGCCCAGTCATGATCAGCGAACCCGTCGCACTCACTCCGGATGCCGCACTCGGCCTGCTCGAGGGCAACAACGGCCGCTACGAGAAGTACCTCCGCGAGCTCGAGGGGCTGTATCGGGATGATGCGGCCTTCCGTGCGGCGCTCGAGTCGGATACCGGCGAGCCGGTGTACTGGGTCGAGTCGTCGACGCCCGACACCGAGCCGGGGGCCCTCACGATCGGATTGAGTGTGCTGTTGCCCGGTCGCGTGGGTGACGAGTACGCCATGACGCGCGGGCACATTCACGCCCAGCACTCCGCCGCCGAACTCTACTACGGAATCCGCGGACGCGGGGTCATGCTCATGGAGACGATCGACGGGCGCACGAGCGCGATCGAGATCACCCCGGGAGTCGCCGTTCATGTGCCCGGGCACTGGATTCACCGCAGCGTCAACGTCGGGGACGAACCGTTCACAACCCTGTTTTGCTACCCGAGCGACGCGGGCCAGGACTACAGCATCATCGGCGACGCCGGCGGCATGGCCACCCTCGTGGTCGCGACCCCGGAAGGCGGATGGGAACTGCGCGACAACCCCGACCACACGCCCTACCGCGGAGACGCATCGTGAACTATCCGACCATGACCGCAGCGACGCTGCGGCCCGCCGAGACCCCGACGCTCTACTTCATCGGAGTGACGACGGGCTCGTCGTCGATCCAGCGCGTCTTCCCGGTGTGGGCCGATCAGCTGGGGCTCGAGGGCGCCCGCCTGCAGGGCATCGATCTGCCGCTGCACGCCGACCCCGCCGACTACCGCACGGTCGTCGAGTTCATCAAGCACGATCCGCTCAGCCTCGGTGCGCTCGTCACGACGCACAAGATCGACCTGTTCCGGGCGGCATCCGACCTCTTCGACGAAATCGACCCTTTTGCCCGGATGATGGGGGAGACGAGCTGTCTCTCCAAGACTGATGCCGGCCTCGTGTGCCACGCGAAGGATCCCATCTCGAGCGGCCTCGCCCTCGATGCCTTCATCCCGGTGGGACACTGGGAGCGCACGGGCGCCCAGGCGCTCTCGATCGGCGCGGGCGGATCGACCATCGCGATCTCGTGGTACCTGAGCCAGCAGTCCAAGGCGGCCGACCGCCCGAGTTCGTTCATCGTGAGCAATCGGTCCCAACCTCGGCTCGATCACTTGCGCGAGATCCACAGCGAGCTCGACACGGACACACCCTTCGAGTACGTGCTCGCTCCTGATCCGGTCGACAACGACCGCATCATCCGCTCTCTCGCGCCCGGCTCACTCGTGATCAACGCAACGGGACTCGGCAAGGATGCCCCCGGCTCCCCCATCACCGACGCCGCGGTGTTTCCCCACGACGGTCTGGCCTGGGAGCTCAACTACCGGGGCGACCTCGTGTTCCTCGATCAGGCCCGCGCGCAGGGACCCGATGGCACGAACCCCCGCCTGAAGCACGTCGAAGACGGCTGGATATACTTCCTGCACGGCTGGACCCAGGTGATCGGCGAGGTCTTCCACGTAGCCATCCCCACCTCCGGTCCCTCATTCGACGAGCTCTCCCGCTCTGCGAGAGCCGCACGTTAGATGAGGCGGACTATGGCGAACGAAACAGACCTGCGATCCACCGTGCTCGAGACGATCGCGGCGCGGCGCGACGAGCTGCGGGCGAGCGAGAAGGCCGTGGCCGACCTCATCCTCGCCGATCCGGTGCGCGCGATGGACTTCAACATGGCGGGACTCGCGGATGCCGCGGGCGTGAGCGAACCGACGGTGATGCGCTTCTGCAGCGCCATCGGGTTCGACGGCTTCCGGTCGTTCAAGATCACCCTCGCGCAGACCATCGCGCTCGGTCTGCCCGTTACCCTGTCGGCCATCCACCAGGACGACAGCACCGACGATCTCACCGAGAAGATCTTCAGCCACACCATCTCGAGCCTCGACCGCGCACGCCGCAACCTCGACCCGGCGTCGATCACGAAGGCCGTGGACCTGTTGGCGGGGGCCGGCGAGATCCTCTTCGTCGGTGCGGGTGCGTCGGGAATCGTCGCACAGGATGCCCAGCAGAAGTTCCCCCTCTTCGGGGTGCCGTGCCAGGCCTCCCCCGACTACCACCAGCAGTTCATCGCCGCGAGCATGGCCACCGACGCCACGGTCGTAGTCGCGATCTCCAACACCGCCCGCACTCAGACCACCATCCGGGTCGCGGAGGCCGCGAAGCAGTCGGGTGCCCGGGTGATCTCGATCACAGGCGACGAGGGACCGCTCGGCGAGGTCGCCGACCTCGACATCCGCGCGAGCACCTTCGAGGACACCGACTACTACACGCCCACCGTCTCGCGCCTCGCGGGCCTCGTGATCATCGACATCCTCGCGACCGGAGTCGCGATGCGACGCGGATCCGACGGACTCGACCGCATTCGACTGATGAAGGAGAGGCTCGCGCAGATGCGCGGCTGACGCGACATGGCATTCACGATCACCGAGACCACTTTCGGGAGGCTACCCGCACTGCGAATCGAGGGAGATGGCGCGTCCGTGTGCGTCGCGTTGCGCGGCGTCACGGTGCTGTCCTGGGTCGTCGACGGCGTCGAACTCATCGACGGGTATGCGGACGAGACGGAGTTCCGCGAGCAGGCGGGCATGCGCAGCGCCATGATGATTCCGTTCTCCAACCGGATCGAGTCGGGACGGTACGTCTTCGACGGCACGGAGATCGACTTCCACGAGGGCGACGCCGCGCACGCGGGCGAAACCGTCATGCACGGTCACTTGCGGCTGGCAGACTTCGCCATCACGGGGACCGTACTGGGTGCATCATCCGCCATCGTTCACTTCGCCAGTCGTGCGCTGCGACCGGGCGCTTACCCGGGCTACCCGTTCTCGGTCGACGTCACGATCGACCTCACCGTCACGGCGACGGGTCTCGAGTTCGTCGTCGCCGGAACGAACGTCGGTTCGACCGCGGCGCCATTCGCGAGTGGCTGGCACCCCTACTTCACGATCGGCGCGACCCCCATCGAGAAGCTCGTCGTGACCATTCCGGCGGACACGCGCATCGTGCCCGATCCCCAGCTCATCCCGCTCGAGGGCGAAGCGGCTTTCGAGCCCGTCGCGGGCGAGTGGGACTACCGCGCCCCTCGCCTGCTCGATGACGCCGTGCTCGACGTCGCGTACACCGACCTCATCCGGTCGGCGGACGGGCTCGTGCACTCGACCATGAGCGACCCGGCGACGGGCCGCACGATCGACGTCTGGCAGGAACGCGGACTCATGCACGTGTTCACCGCAGACACGGTGACACGTCCACGCGGCTCGTTCGCGATGGAGTCGGTCGAGGTCATGACCAACTCGGTGAACCGGCCCGACCAGGCCGCCGCCATCCGCCTTGAACCCGGTGCCCGCCGCAGCTTCCGCTTCGGCGTCACCACGACCCTGGAGTCATAGATGACGATCACCCCGCCGACCCCCGCACCCCACGGTCGCCACGTCGCCCCGCAGATCCTGCCGATCTACCTCGAGGAGCACCCGACCGAGTCGTTCACGCGTCAGCTCGATGCCCTCAAGGTGCTGTCGGAAGACCTCGTCGAGTGGCTGCCGCCCGTGCAGATCAGGCACGCACCGAACGTGGATGCCGCAGCCATCGTCGTGCCCGACATGAGCGGCCTCGCCTACCGTCTTCTCCCCGAGTTCCAAGCGTTGCGTCTGCCCATCATGGTCATCACGAGCGAGTTCGGCACGGTCTCGATGTGGGACTGGGAGATCAGGGACTACTTGCGCCGTCGAGACGTCGACACGATCGCCCCCACCTCCCTCGGCGAGTTCCACGACCTATGCCGTGCGCTCAGCGTCAAGCAACGCCTCGCGGGCGCGACGATGCTCGCGTACCAGGACAACCTCGGCGCGGGTAAGCAGCCCGACATCTTCAAGCGCTTCTACTGGTGGGAAGACGAGTGCGTCGACGACCTCTACAAGTCGCTTGGAGTGAAGGTCGAGCGCCGCAGCTATAAGGCGCTGCAGGCGCGTGCCGACAGCGTCGGCCAGGACCGCCTCGACGCGGAGATCGCTCGCATCAACGCGAAGGTGCCGATGGTCGGTCTCGCGGCCAGAGCGCGCGATGCCGGGCTCCGCATGAAGATCGCGCTCGCCGACGAACTCGATGAGACGCCCGGCGTCATCGCGGCCGGCATCAACTGCCTCAATGAGTCGGACACCTCGAACACGACGCCGTGCCTCGCGTGGAACCTGCTCTTCGAGGAGCGCGGGCTCATCTGGGGCTGCGAGGCCGACCTCACGTCGATGATCACGCAGTTCATCACGTGGGAGACGCTGCGCACGCCCGCCATGATGACGAACCTCTACCCGTTCCTCATGGGTCAGGCCGCCCTCAAGCACGAGAAGATCCCCTACTTCCCGACGGTCGAGAAGCCCGAGAACCACATCCTCACGGCGCACTGCGGCTTCTTCGGCGTCATCCCGCAGTCGTGGGCGACCGAGTGGACGCTGCGTCCGCCGGTGCTCGAGATCGTCAACCCCAACTCGAACGTCATCGACGCGCGACTGCCCGAGGGCGACATGACCATCGTCAAGATCACGAGCACGATGGACAGCTTCGTGTTCACGCCCGCCGTGCTCACCAACTACGAGCAGTACGAGAACTCGGACTGCCTCAACGGCGCGGTGCTCCGCGTTGAAGACGGCTACCGCTTCGAGGAGAACCTCGCCTCCCACCACGCCGTACTCGCGGTCGGGGACATCTCGCGTCGACTCGATGTCGTCGGCGGGGTGCTCGGCCTCACCATGACCAAGATCTAGCTCCCCCGGAAGGAACCACCATGAAGGCCATCGTCTACGACAAGCCCGGAAGTTTCACCCTCGCCGACGTGCCCCAGCCCACGCCGGGCGCCGACGACGTGCTCATCAAAGTTCTCGTCGCGGGCGTGTGCGGCACCGACCTGCACCTACACGACGGAGAGTTCGGTCCCACGTACCCGCTCACGCCCGGACACGAGATCGCGGGCGAAGTCGTCGAGCTCGGATCATCCGTCACGACCCTCAAGGTCGGCGACCTCGTGACCTTCGACAACACGGGCTCGTGTGGGCACTGCGAGGAATGCCGCCGCGCCAAGCCCGAGTACTGCACGACGATCCTCGCCCAGGGAGTCAACGCGCCCGGCGGGTTCGCCGAGTACGTGATCGCCTCGGCCAATCGCTGCTTCGTCGTCAATGACCTCGACCCCGAGGTTGCGGTCTTCGCCGAGCCGACCGCGTGTGTCGTGCACGGCCTCGACAAGCTCGAGCTCGCTCCCGGCTCGAAGGTACTGCTCATCGGCGCCGGACCCACCGGTCTCGTCCTCACGCAACTGCTGCGCGCTTCGGGCGCCGGTTACCTCGTCGTTGCGGCACCCAGCCAGCACAAGCTCGACATCGCGCTCGAGCGCGGCGCCGACCTCATCGTGAAGATCGACCGTGCCGACCCCACCGCCGCCTATGCGCAGCTCAAGGAGGCGGCGGGCTCAGGCTTCGACTACGTCATCGACGCCACTGGCGTCGTCAACGTGCTCAACGAGGCGCTCGCACTGCTGCGAGTCGGCGGAACCGTCTTCGTCTACGGCATGACCGCAGAGTCGGCCGAGTGGACCATCGCGCCCTACGACGTGTTCCGTCGTGAGCTCACGATCAAGGGATCATTCGCGCAGCAGTTCTCGTTCGACCGCGCGCTGCTCGCCCTGCGTGGTGGCCGCGTCGACACGAGCGGGATGGTGACGCACCGCTTCGGCCTCGACCAGTACGCCGAGGCGCTGCAGGCGGTCGCCTCGAGCGAGTGCATCAAGGCGGTCATCCGCCCCCACGGCTAGAAGCGGGAGAGGAAGCGCGCGGGGTTCGCCGTCGTGATCGCGCGCGCTCCCTCGACCCCGAGCTGCGACTCGAGTCGGGGAACCACGCGGTCACCGAGGTACTGCAGCCCCGGCATGCCGCCGTACTCGACGTAGCGAGTGCGGCGCGCCACATCGCCGCCGATAAGGATGCGCTCGCCTGCCCCGAGTGCGATCGCACGATCGGCGCAATCGATGAGCACCGAGTCGGGGTAGGTCTTCGTGCGGGCGAACCCGTCGTACCCGAGGTAGGCGCCCGCCGCCGCGAGTTCGGCGTGCAGCACGGGGTCGGGGTTGCGGTCGACGTGCGCGAGCACGACCGCGTCGGCAGGGACGCCGTGGTCGGCGAGTAGAGCGAGCGCCTCGAAGGGCGCGCTGCCGTGCTCGAGGTGCACCATGAGGGGCGCGTTCGTCTCCGCGTGGGCGGCGGCCGCGGCCGTGAGCACGGTGCGCTCGAACGCCGAGATGTCCCAGTAGCCGATACCCGTCTTGATGACCCCGGCGAGGATCGAGGTGTCGTCCATGCCCTGCGTGAGCTCGGCGACGAAGCGAGAAGCGAGAGCCGTCTCATCCATCGCTCGCACTGGGTGATCGGCGGGGTAGTGCTCCTCGCGGTGCACGCCCGTCGACGCGATGACGGTGAGCCCCGTCTCGGCGCTGATGCGCGCGATCGCTTCGGGGCGCCGGCCGAGACCCAGCGGGGTCGCGTCGATCATCGCGGCGAACCCGGATGCCCGCAGGCGGGCCGCCTCGAGCGAACTCAGTGCCTCATCGTCGAGCTCATCCCCCGTCAGGAGCGGGGAGACCTGGAAGAGGTGCTCGTGATAGTCGACCGCGCCGAGATCGGACTCGGCGACGGGGCCGAGAACCGAACGGGCGACGCCGCTCATCGTTCCAGCGGGTCGGGCAGGGCGGCGACGAACGACCGCGCGGTCTCGGTGATCGTGAGCCAGTCGCCCGACGCGAGCGCGGCACCCGAGACGAGATCGCCACCCGCACCCACGGCGATGGCGCCCGCCGCGAACCACTCGCGGATGTTCGACGCGTTCACGCCCCCCGTCGGCATGAAGTCGATGTCGGGGAACGGACCGCGCAGCGACTTGAGGTAGCCCGGGCCACCGAGCGAGGCGGGGAAGACCTTGATGACGTGAGCGCCCAGGTCGTGCGCGACCATGACCTCGGTCGGCGTGAGGGCGCCGAGCATCGTGACCTTGCCGGTCGCGAGCATCGCCTCGGCCACGTGCGGCACCGAACCCGGTGACACCAGGAACTGGGCACCGGCCTCCGCGACCTCCTCGGCCTGCTCCGGTCGCGTGATGGTTCCCGCCCCGAGGTAGACGCCCTCGCCGTGACGACGAGCGACCTCGCGGATCACCTCCGCGGGCTCGGGCGTGCTGTAGGTGATCTCGATGCCGGTCACGCCTCCCTCGACGAGCGCATCGACGGCGGCGATGGCGGCCTCCGGTGAGGGCGCTCGAAGCACCGCGATCACGGCGGTACGGCGGGCGTCGGCAAGAAGGTCGGTCATCGGTTCTCCAAGTTCTCGAGCAGTGAGTCCACGGCCATACTGGTCGCTCGACGCACGCTCCCGTTTGTGTACGCGCCGATGTGCGGGGTAGCGATCACGCGCTCGTGCAGCAGGAGGGGCGTGAGCTCGGGCGGTTCGGTCGCGAAGGCGTCGACGGCGTAGGCGCTCAGCCGTCCGCCCTCGAGGGCGGCGAGCACGGCCTCATCGTCGACGAGAGACGCGCGAGCGGTGTTGATGAGTACCGCCGAGTCGACGAAACGCTCGAGTCGCGCAGCGTCGATGAGGGCGCTGCCATCCTCGGGAGGGGGTGCGTGCAAGGTCACGATGTCGGAGATCGCGACGAGTTCGTCGAGGTCGACCGAGCGGATGCCCTCCGCCGACGAGAACGGGTCGAAGCCGACGACCGTGGCACCGAGCGCCGAGAACGCAGCCCCGACCTTGCGTCCGATCGCCCCGAGACCCACGACTCCGACCGTGAGCTCAGAGACCTCACGCGCGATCCACCGATCCCAGCGACCAGCGCGCACGGACGACGCCGACCAGGGCACCTGGCGGATGCACGAGAGCCCGAGCGCGAGCGCGAGCTCGGCGACGCCCTGAGCGTTGGCGCCGGCAGCGGTCGTCACGGTGAGGTCGGCGGCGCGTGCGGCATCCATGTCGATCGAGTCTGTGCCCACCCCGTTTCGGGCGATGATGCGAAGGGACGATGCGGCCTCGATGACGCTCGCCGGAATGCGCTCGACACCCGCGAGCCACCCCACGCACCCGGGCGCGAGCGCGAGGAGCTCGGCTTCGGTGGGCGTACGGCCCGCGGGAGCGAAGACGATCTCGTAGCCCGCGGCGGTGAGGGGCGCGAGCTCGGGGGAATCGAGGCCGTGCTGAGTGAGGGAACGCGGAGTCACGAGGATGCGCCCCGCAGGAGTTGTGTCGGCCATGGCTGCTTTCGCGTGAGGCGGCGATCGATGTAGTGGAACTACCGTAGCTGAGCCTCGAGATGGCTCGCAACACGCCTGAACGGTAATCCAGACGCCATTCCGCCCCGAAAGTGTTGCAGAACCGTGGCGCGGCTAGTAGTTTCACTACAAGCGTCGCGCGATGACGACGGCGCACAGCCCTCTAGTTATCGGAGTTGATGACATGCTCGTCGGAATCGACAGTTACAGTTTCCACCGCTACTTCGGCGAGATCTACGGAGACGGCCTGCAGGTCGATCCGGGCACCCGCTGGGACATGATGAACGACTTCGTGCCCTACGCCGTCGACCTGGACGTCGATGAGGTCGCCCTCGAGACCATCTTCTTCCCGGTCTTCGACGATGCGTATTGCGCCGATATCAAGGCCAAGCTCGACGAGGTGAAGCTGGGGCGAGTCATCGGATGGGGTCACCCGGACGGTCTGCACGGCGGCACGGATGAGGCGGCTCTCGACGACCTCATCAAGCACATCCCGCGCGCGGCGCACGTCGGCGCGAGCATCATGCGCATCGTCGCCGCGAGCATGCTGTACGTCGACGGCGACCACGCCGAGATGGTGCGCAAGTCGGTCGCGATGCTCAAGAAGGCCGTGAAGGTTGCCGAGGCCGAGGGCGTGACCCTCGCGATCGAGAACCACATCGACTTCACCTCGCTCGAAATCGTGCAGATCCTCGAGGGGGTCGGCAGCGACAACCTCAAGGTCAACTTCGACACCGGCAACGCGCTGCGCCTCTTTGAGGACCCGGTGCAGGCCGCCAAGAACCTCGCGCCGCACTGCGTCGCAACGCACACCAAGGACATCACGTTCCGCAAGGGGGGCACGCCCACCGAGCGCTTCACGTCGTGGCCGTCGGTGCCCGCCGGCGAGGGTCTCATCGACCTTCCCGCGATCGCCCGCGTGCTCGACGACGCCGGCTTCGAGGGGTCGCTCGCGATCGAGATGGACCTGCTCGCGGCTCCCTACAATGAGCGCACCGAGGAGGAGAACGTGCGCCAGTCCATCGAGTACCTCAAGAAGATCCGCGCCGACATCGAGGCGGGCCGGGCGTGACCTCGCAGCCCGCCCCGGCCGACGAGCGCCCGACCGTCACCTTCGGGATGCTCGGGTACGGCTTCATGGGCAAGGCGCACTCCAACGCGCTCAAGACGCTCCCCTACATCTTCTGGCCGGGCGCGGCGCAGACCCGACTCAAGACCATCACGGGGCGCACCGAGTCCAGCGTGCGCGAGGCGGCCACCCGCTACGGCTGGGAGGAGTACACGACCGACTGGCGTGACGTCGTGAATGATCCCGACATCGAGGTGTTCGACAACGTCGGACCCGACGAGGCACACTTCGAGTCCACCCTCGCGGCGATCCAGGCGGGCAAGCACGTCGTGTGCGAGAAGCCCTTGGGGGACTATGCGCAGTCGGCCGAGTTGGCTGCGGCAGCGGCATCCGCTGGCGTACTGGCCCTCACGTGCTTCAACTACCGCTTCGTGCCTGCCGTGCGACTCGCGTACGACATGATTCGCAACGGCGAGCTCGGCGAAATATACAGCGCCAACTTCCGCTACGCGCAGGAATGGCACAGCGACCCGACCGCGGAGTTCGGCAACAAGACCGGAGCGCTCGACGTTATCGGTAGCCACGCGATCGACGCGGCGCGCTGGCTCGTCGGCGAGATCGACACGGTGTCGGCACTCATCACCAACCCGCTCACCGCTCCCCCGCGCGGCGAGCCCATCGACACCGTCGACGCGCTCGTGAAGTTCGCTGGAGGAGCCACGGGAACCATCTCGGCGACCCTCATCGCACCCGGACGCAAGAACCGGCTCGGTTGGGAGATCAACGGATCGAAGGGATCCCTGTACTGGGACCTCGAGAACCTCAACGTGCTGCATCACTTCGCGCGCGCCGGAGCCGCCCGCGAGGGCTTCATGGAGATCATCGTGAACGAGGCGCACCACCCCCTCGTAGGGCCGTGGTGGCCGAGTGCGCACGTTCTCGGATGGGAGCACTCGCACATCAACATGCTCGCCCACCTGGTCGACGCGGTCACCTCGGGCGCGACGACCGTGGGTCCCGAGGCGGCGACCTTCGAGGATGGTGCGGCCGCAGCCCGCGTCGCGCAGGCGATCCTGCGCGCCGCCGAATCGGGCGACCGGGTCGCGATCTCGTCAGTGGCCTAGGTAGCCAGTCGCATCTCGAGCTGCGCGGGCACGTACCGCTGCTGCTCGTTAAGCACATCGGCGGTGCATTCCTCCAGGAGGGCGGATGCACCGCCGAACCCGTTCATGCTGTCGGCGCCATACTGCGCGAACTTGGCCATAACCGGCGCGAGTGTACGCGCGAGGGCGTCGATGAACGACTGATGCTCGGCGCTCAAGTCCGTCCGATGAGGGCGAAGCCCTGGTGAGACCTCGATGCGAGCGCGATCAGCCCCAGCGGTGGTGGTGGTGGTGAGCATCACCCGGGCAGTGCTTCTCGACTGCTCTCGGCAAACTCGCAGAAATATAACGGTTCGATAACTAGACAGCGTTATCGTTCCGTTATACATTCATAGAGCAGAAGTTGTTTGCTGTGGCAGCTTCCGCGGAATGTGATTGCAGGACACTCTTGGTGCAAGGGAGAGGGTCGGCTTCTAGCCTCTGAAGCCGACCCTCAATCCTGTTAACGGGCAGGTTCGTGGCGGGTTTCGATACGCCGCTACGCGGCTACTCAACCACCGGGACCTAGAGTGTTGGCGGGTTTCGATACGCCGCTACGCGGCTACTCAACCACCGGGACCTAGAGTGACAAGATGAGCGACAGCGCTGTGGGGAACAAGGGCACCTCGGTAGCAGCGTGGGAAGCGCTGTTCCGCGCGCAGGTCTCCGTGCTTCGTCAGCTCAACTCCGAGTTCCCGACCGACCTGTTGTCCTTCAACGAGTACGACGTGCTGTTCAACCTGTCACGCTGCCCGAGTCGTCGATCCCGCATCCGCGATCTCAACAAGCAGTTGCTGCTCACCCAGCCGAGCGTCAGTCGCCTCGTCGACCGGCTCGCCGCCCAAGGGCTCGTGACGAAGGAACCCGATGCGGGAGACGCACGCGGCACCGTCGTGGCGCTCACCGATGCCGGATTCGAACTGTTCCGCCGCGTCGCGGTCGTGCACGCCGAGTCGATCGACCGCGTCATGAGCGGGGCGCTCACGGGCGACCAACTCGCGGAACTCACCCGTCTCGCCGACACCCTGCGCACTCGCCACTGATGGCCGCACCATCCATCGTCTGGTTCCGTGACGACCTTCGACTCGCTGACAACCCGGCGCTCACTGCGGCAGCCCAGCGGGGCGCTGTCGTCGGGGTGTACGTGCTCGACGACGAATCGGCGGATGTTCGACCGAAGGGGGCCGCGAGCCGCTGGTGGCTGCACCACAGCCTCACCGCCCTGAACGCATCCATGAACGGTCGCCTCGTGTTGCGCCGCGGTCGAGCCGAAGATGTGGTTCCGGCGCTTGTCGAGGAGCTCGGCGCGACCGAGATCCACTGGAACCGGCGCTACGGTTCGGCGCGAGAGATCGACGCACGGCTCAAGTCGCACTTCGGCGAACAGGGAATCGGCGCCCACAGCCACCACGCCAATCTGCTCTTCGAGCCGTGGACGGTGACGACCGGCGAGGGCAACCCGTTCAAAGTCTTCACGCCGTTCTGGCGGGCTGCGCGCGAGTTGCCCGTGCGCGATCCACTGCCCGTGCCGGCGGTGGAGTGGGCATCGGCGCCCGGGGACGACCTCGATGAGTGGGAGTTGCTGCCGACGCGTCCGGACTGGGCGGCTGGGCTGCGCGAGACGTGGGAGCCGGGTGAGGCTGCAGCATCCGCCCGCCTCGATGACTTCGTCGAGCATCGGCTGAAGGACTACCACCGGCGCGACGAACCCCACGTCGAGGCGACGAGCGGACTGAGCCCGCATCTCGCCTACGGCGAGGTGAGCCCGTTCCAGGTGTGGGCGCGCGCACACGGCGACATGACCGCCGACGCACGCCGCAACGTCGCGAAGTTTCTCAGCGAACTCGGGTGGCGCGAGTTCAACTGGAGCATCCTGTTCCAGCACGCCGATCTCGCGACACGCAACTATCGAGAGGCGTTCGACGCGTTCCCGTGGTCGGAGCCGCAGCCCGACGAATTGCTCGCCTGGCAACAGGGGCGCACGGGCATCCCGCTCGTCGACGCGGGGATGCGCGAACTCTGGCACACCGGGTACATGCACAACCGCGTGCGCATGGTCACCGCGAGCTTTCTCATCAAGAACCTGCTCATCGACTGGCGCGTGGGCGAGCAGTGGTTCTGGGACACCCTCGTCGACGCCGACGACGCCAACAACCCCGGCAACTGGCAGTGGGTGGCGGGGTCAGGGGCGGATGCTGCACCGTACTTTCGCGTCTTCAACCCGCTGCTGCAGGCCGCCAAGTTCGACCCCGATGGCGGCTACGTGAAGCGCTGGGTTCCCGAGGTTGATTCGGCCGAGTACCCCGAGCCGATCGTAGATCTCGCGGCGACACGCAAGGACGCGCTCGAGGCGTATGAGCACGTAAAAAGAGCCTGATCTCGACTGCGCTCGATCACCGGGGGCTGCGCTCGATCACCGGGGGGCGCTCGATCACCGGGGGGCCTAGGGTCTGCCGCCCATCTGGCCGACCGCGCGAGCGGCGACGTGGGTGCCGGCGCGGGCCGCCGCGAGGGCGTCGCCCGTGCGCACCCACTCGTCGAGGAATCCCGCGCAGAACGCGTCACCCGCCCCCGTGGGGTCGACGACCGGCACGCGGACGGCTTCGACGAGATCACCGTCGACGAGCACACCGGCCGCACCGAGGGTGAGCACGACGGTCTCGAACGACGTCGCGAGCGCGCCAGCGACGGCGGCCGGGGCATCCTCACCCGTCAGCAGGCGTCCCTCGTCGATCGACGCGAACACGATGGACGCTCCCGCGATTGCGGCGCTGAACGCCTCGACCCCGTAGTCGGCGATGAACCCCGCGGACCCGGGCGACACCGAGACCGCGCACCCGGCGGCGTTCGCGCGATCGATGAACCGACGGATGCCCGGCGCGCCCGCCTCACCGAGAAGCGTGTGTCCCGTGAAGTGGGCGACTCGCGCCCGCGTCAACAGCTCGGTGGTGACGGAGTCCGGGTCGAACGCCTGGTTCGCCCCACGCGAGGTGAGCATGGAGCGGCGCTGACCGTCGACGATGACAACGATCGCGCCCGTCGGCAGGGTGGGGTGCTCGGTGAGGTGGGCTGTCACTCCCGGGAGGTGGGCGGCGTGGCGGGCGGCATCCCCGGCCCCCACCGTGCCGAAGAAGTCGACGGATGCCCCGAGCGAGGCCAACCACGCGGCACTGTTCGCCGCCGAACCGCCCGGCGCCATGACGACGGTGGAGGGGGTGTCGGTGTCATCCCGAATGGGACCCTCCGGCACGGCGATGACATCGTCGATGACGTCACCGAAGGCGAGGATGCGGGTGCGGGTCGGCACCCGGCCCCCGACGCTCCCGTCAGCCAAGTTTCACCCACTCGGTCGCGATCTGACCGGCCACCCGCACGTTGTTGCGGGCCAGGTCGAGGTTGACCTCGAGGCTGCGGCCTGCGGAGGCCTCGACGATGAATCCGAGGAGGAAGGGCGTCACCGCTTTGCCTCGCACCCCCGCGGCATCCGCGGCGGCGAAAGCCTCGGCGAGCACCCGATCGTGTTCTGCCGGATCCCACTGCTGGTCGAGGGGGATCGGGTTGGCGACGACGATTCCCTGACCGTGGCCCAGGTGGTCTTGGGAACGCATGACCTGGGCTACCTGGGCCGCATCATCCACCGCCCAATCGAGCGTGTAGCCCGACTCGCGCAACCAGAAGCTCGGAAACTGTGTCGTACCGAAGCCGATGACCGGCACGCTGAGGGTCTCGAGCCGTTCGAGGGTGGCCGAGATGTCGAGCACGGACTTCACTCCCGCCGAGACGACCGTGATGGGCGTGACGGCGAGAGTCGAGAGGTCGGCCGATTCGTCGAAGGTGTCGGATGCTCCGCGGTGCACGCCACCGAGACCGCCGGTCGCGAACACCCGTACCCCCGCGAGGGCGGCGAGATGGGCGGTGGCGGCGACCGTGGTGGCTCCACTGGCACCGCGCGCCGCGAGGATGGGGAGGTCGCGCACGCTTGCCTTCGCGAGATCCTCTTCGGCGATGCGGCGCACGCCCTCGGCATCGAGGCCGACCTGGGGAACGCCGTCGAGCACGGCGATCGTGGCCGGGGTCACTCCCGCGTCGCGCAGGATCGACTCGAACTCGATCGCTGCCTCGTGATTGCGCGGGCGCGGAAGGCCGTGCGAGATGATCGTCGACTCGAGGGCGACGACGGGGCGGTGCTGTGCGAGGGCGTCGGCGACCTCGTCGGAGAGGCGGATGGCGGTGGGCGGAGTGGCGTGGTTCATGGCCCCCCTAGGCTACTCGGCGGCATTGCCAGCGAAATGTCAGGGAAGCGTATTTTCCGCACGAACACGGGGCTATCCAGCGAACTGAATCGAGTTCACCCCCATTCGGGGGTAACCGACCCAAACCGTGCAGCCCACCGTCTCCGGACAGCAATCGTGGCCGGGAAGAGATCCCGGTCAGGCAGACCCGGACACGATCCGGGTTCGCGAAAATCGGAAGGAAGTTCAGAAATGAACACACCCAAGAAGACCGCACTGACCGGTGCTGCTGCCGCAGCGCTCCTCGTCGTCGGCGCCGCGACCCCCGCGATGGCCAGCGACGAGACCTCCACAACGTCGAAGTGGTACGAGATCCAGAAGCACACTTCGCTGAGCAACACGTCGCCCGTCGTCATCGCGCCGGACCTCGACCTGCTCGGTGGTGGTATCGCCAACGGTGACAACCTCAACGGCAACGTCGTCGGCTCGGGCAACGACATCCTCGGCGACGTCGGTGGCTGGGTGAACCTCGAGGGCATGTTCGAGGACTAAGCACCACTCGATACGGATGGGCCTCGTGACTTCGGTCGCGGGGCCCATCCGCATTGGTCGCGGGGGTCGGTGCTCGCGGTGGTCGGTGGCGCGGTCGGTGCTCGCGGTCGGTGGCGCGACCTATTCTCACCCCATGACGTGTGCCCTTGGTTGCGGTCGGGAAGCCGAGACGGATGCCCCCCTCCCGCTCTGCACCATGCACCTGCTCGCCGCCCACGATTGGGTGGTGCGCGAGTCAGGCGTCACCGACCTGTTGCCCTCCCCGTGCGTGGCGTGCGGTTCTCGTGTCGGCGTGCGCTATCCCTCCGGCTGGATCTGCGCCACGTGCGAGTGGCGCGTGGGCGAGACGCCTGAGCAAGACACCGTGCCGCGTGTCGACGTCGTCTACTACTTGCGTTTCAGAACCCAGGTGAAGATCGGCACGACCAACAATCCGCACGCCCGGTTCGCCGCGCTGCCGCACGACGAGGTGCTCGCGTTCGAGCGCGGCGGCAGGGCGCTCGAACAGCGACGGCACGCTCAATTCGCCGAGCACCGCATCCCGCGCACCGAGTGGTTCCACGCGAACGATGACCTCGAGCACCACATCGCCGCGCTGCGGGAGGGTGTCGATGACCCGTGGGACAAGCATCGGCTGTGGCTCAGCCAGGAGATCGCCCTGCGGGGATAGACGGGGGATAGACGGCTCTCGCGGGCCGCATTGGCGCGTTGTAATGGTTCCTCAACTCGCGTAAAGTTCACAGTGAGAACGGTAGTTCGCAGTGTGAACGATTGGATGAGCGTGATTACGAAGGTCGTGGGGAATGCGTCGGTCGCTGTCGCCGACATACCCGACGGATCGACGATCATGGTCAGCGGCTTCGGAATCGCGGGACAGCCCATTCAACTGCTCGAGGCGCTCGTGCACCAGGGTGCGCGCGACTTGACCATCGTCAGCAACAACGCGGGCAATGGCGAAACCGGAATCGCGGCGCTGCTCGCCCACGGGCAGGTGCGCAAAGTGATCTGCTCCTTCCCTCGCCAATCGGACTCCCAGATCTTCGACGGCCTGTATCGCGCGGGCAAGGTCGAGTTGGAACTCGTGCCCCAGGGCAATCTCGCGGAGCGCATCCGCGCCGCCGGGGCCGGGATCGGCGGGTTCTACACCCCCACCGGATTCGGAACCGAGCTCAGCGCGGGCAAAGAGCAACGCCGCATCGGTGAGCGGGACTACGTGCTCGAGTTCCCGATCCACGCCGACTACTCATTCGTCGGTGCACTGCGGGGCGACCGCTGGGGCAACCTCATTTACCGCAAGACCGCGCGCAACTTCGGCCCCCTCATGGCCGCCGCCGCCGCGACGACTATCGCCCAGGTCGACTCGGTCGTCGCCCTCGGAGACCTCGACCCCGAGGCGATCGTGACGCCCGGCATCTTCGTCGACCGACTCGTGGCCGTGGGTGAGCGACCCTGGCTGAAGAACGGTGAATTCGTGGGAGTCTCGTCGTGACCTCGCTGACGCGCGACGAACTCGCGGCGCGAATCGCGCGGGACATTCCGGGCGGCTCCTACGTGAACCTGGGGATCGGCGCCCCGACCCTGGTGTCGAACTATTTGACCGACGACTCCGAGATCATCCTGCACACCGAGAATGGGATGCTCGGCATGGGCGCCGAGCCGGGTGAGTCCGACGTCGACCCCGACCTCATCAACGCCGGCAAGATTCCCGTGACAGAACTGGCCGGCGCCTCCTACTTTCACCAGGCGGACTCGTTCGGGATGATGCGCGGCGGGCACGTCGATATCTGTGTGCTCGGCGCGTTCGAGGTCTCGGTCACCGGTGACCTTGCCAACTGGAGCACCGGCGCCGCAGGATCCATCCCCGCCGTCGGCGGCGCCATGGATCTCGCCGTCGGCGCGCGCAGCGTGTGGGTGATGACCGACCTCACGACGAAAGACGGCAGAGCGAAGATCGTCGATCGCTGCAGCTACCCGCTCACGGGCATCCGCTGCGTCGATCGCATCTACACCGAGCGGGCGGTCTTCGACATCGCGCCCGAGGGCCTCATCGTGCGGGAGCTGTTCGGAGACACGACGGTCGACGAACTCGAGTCTGTGCTCGGTCTGCCGCTATCGCAGGGAGCCTCCGCATGACCGGTGCCTACATCTTCGACGCCGTGCGCACCCCCTTCGGTCGCCACGGCAAGGGACTCGCGGGGGTGCGACCCGATGACCTGGCCTCCTCCTCGCTCAGCGCGCTCCTCGCGCGTCACCCCGATCTCGACCCCGAGCTCATCGACGACGTCATCCTGGGCGACGCCAATCAGGCGGGTGAAGACAACCGCAACGTCGCGAGGATGGCCGCGCTTCTCGCCGGGCTGCCGACGAGCGTTCCGGGAACCACGGTCAACCGCCTGTGCGGATCGAGCCTCGAGAGCGTCATCCAGGCGAGCCGTGCGATCGAGACAGCGGATGCCCGCATCATGGTCGCGGGAGGCGTCGAGTCGATGAGCCGCGCCCCGTGGGTGGCCCTGAAACCGGATCGCCCCTACCCCGCGGCCTCGACGACCCTGCATTCGACCACTCTCGGGTGGCGCATGACCAACCCCGCGATGCCGGATCGTTGGACCATCGCCCTCGGCGAGACCGCAGAGCTACTCGCCGATCGCTACGACATCTCGCGCGAAGAGCAGGACGAGTTCGCGCTGCGCAGTCACCAGCGCGCCGCCGCAGCGTGGGATGCTGGACTCCACGCCGAGGTGATCGCGGTGCCGGGAAGCCCACTCGTGCGCGACGAGGGAGTGCGCGCCGACAGCTCGCTGGAGGCGCTCGGTGCACTCTCCCCCTCGTTCCGGGCCAACGGCACGGTCACGGCGGGCAACTCCTCACCGCTCAGCGACGGCGCCTCCATGGTGCTGCTCGGCTCGGAAGATGCCCTCCCGGGTGTCACCCCGCTCGCCCGCATCACGGGGCGCGGCGTGAGTGGCACCGACCCCGACGTCTTCGGAATCGCTCCCGTCGAAGCGGCCAATCGGGCACTCGCTCGCGCAGGCCGAACCTGGGCCGACGTCGATCTCGTCGAGCTCAACGAGGCGTTCGCCGCTCAGTCACTCGCGTGCCTTCGGCTGCTGCCCGAACTCGACCCCGAGATCGTCAATATCCACGGCGGCGCGATCGCGATCGGGCATCCACTCGGCGCGTCGGGTGCGCGCATCGTCGGTCATCTCGCCCACGAGCTGCGTCGACGCGGCGGCGGCATCGGTGTCGCCGCGATCTGCATCGGCGTGGGACAGGGTCTCGCCGTCGTACTCGAGGCCTGACCTCAGTCGACCAGGCCTCTGAGGTCGGGATAGTTGGCGACGTCCCATCCGCCATCCACCATGAGACTCGCGCCCGTGATGTACGAGGCGGCATCGCTCGCGAGAAAGAGCACGGGGGCGGCGATCTCGTCGACGGTCGCGGTGCGGCCGAGCACGATGCGATCGGTGAACGCCTCTGACACCGCGGCAATGCTGCGGTACCCCTGCGTGAGCGGCGTCTCGACCAGTCCCGGCATCACGCAGTTGACGCGGATGCCGTACTGACCCAGTTCGAGGGCAGCGTTCTTCGTGAACGCCTCGACTCCCGCCTTGGCGCTCACGTACGCGGCGCCACCCCTCATCGGAACGCGTCCGTTGATCGAGCCGATGTTGACGATCGCCCCGCCGGTCTCGCGCATCGCACGGGCCTCGTGTTTGGTGCTGAGGAAGACACCCGTCAGTACGAGGTCCACCGTGAAGTCCCACGACTCGCGGGTCATATCGGTGATGGGTCCCCCGCGGTGCGCGCCCGCGACGTTGAAGGCGAGGTCGAGGCGCCCGAAGTGTTCGAGGCCCACGGCGAGGGCATCCTCGATCTGACTTTCGACTGTCACGTCGACGGCCGCGGCCAGGTAGGAGGCGCCGTGACGGCTCGAGATCTCAGCCTGGTCACCGAGGTCGGCGCCGATCACGCGGCATCCCTCGGCGACGAGCTGGTCGACGATCTCGGCGCCGATGCCGGACGCCGACCCCGTGACGAAGGCCACCTTCCCGTCGAAGCGCATCATGCCTGAGCCGCTCGTCCCGGCCCGGCGTAGTCGCGCCAGCAGCGCACCCAGTGGGTGGGGCTGATCTCCATGGAGTGCTCGTCGCCGGTGCACTCGGTGTCCCCGAGGGGGCAGGCGCCGTCGGCGACCGTCACGAGCTCCTCCTGCGCGTCAACGCGTTCCGCCGCCAGCAGGCTGAGGGTGTAGGGATGGCGCGGGCGGGCGAAGATCTCCTCGGTCGTCGCGCGCTCCATGACCTTGCCGCGGTAGAGCACGATCACGTCGTGGCTCGTGAGGCGCACGACCTTCAAATCGTGTGTCGCGAACAGGTAGGCCATTCCGCGCTCCCGCTGCAGCGTCGCGAGCAGCGAGAGCACCTGGCCCTGGATGGATACGTCGAGAGCCGATGTGGGCTCGTCGAGCACGAGAAGCTTGGGGTAGACGCTGATCGCGCGCGCGAGAGCAGCGCGCTGCAGCTCCCCTCCACTCACGCCGCGCGGGCGCAGGTCGGCGAACGCGGGCGAGAGCCCCACGTCAGAGAGCAGTTGCGCGATCTCTGCGCGGCGCGTCGACGACGATCCGCCGGCGAGCCGATGCACTTCGGCGATGGATGAGCCGATCGTCATCGAGGGATCGAACGAGAGCAGCGGGTTCTGAAAGACCATCTGGAACTGATTGCGGATGCGGCGAAGCGCGCGGCGCCCCAGGGACTGTATCTCGACACCGTCGATGGCAATCGACCCCGCGTCGGCCTTGTAGAGGCGCATGATGAGCCGCGCGAGCGTTGACTTGCCCGAGCCCGACTCCCCCACGAGCGCCATGGTGCGGCCCGGCATGATGTCGAACGACACGTTGTCGACGGGAACGATGATCTTCTTGCCTGAGCCGCGCTGGCCACGGATCGTGAACTGTTTGCGCAGCGAACGCACCGACAGTACGGGAGCCAGCGCGGCAGTCGTGGGCTCGCTCACAGCATGACCTCCACGTTGTGGCAAGCGACGCGGCGACCCGCACGCACCTCGCGCAGCGCGGGCCGCTCGACGAGACATCTCTCGCTCACGAGGGGGCAGCGGGCCGCGAACGGACAACTGTTCTCGGGCACGGATCCCGGCTCGGGAATGCGACCGGGGATGTAACTGATCGTGTCTCCGGTCTGCTCGACCGAGGCGACCAGTCCGAGCGTGTACGGACTGAGCGGGTCGGCCATGACCTCGGCCGTCGGACCCTGCTCGAGCACCATGCCGGCGTAGAGCACGACGAGTTGCTCGGTCATGCTGCGCACGACGGTGAGGTCGTGGGAGATGAGCAGAAGCGCGGCGCCGGTGTCGGAGACCTGCTGGTCGATCGTCGCGAGCACCTGCACCTGGATGGTCGCGTCGAGTCCCGTGGTCGGCTCGTCCGCGATGAGCAGCCTCGGCTCGCACGCGAGGGCCATCGCGATCGCCACGCGCTGGGCCATGCCGCCGCTGAACTGATGCGGGTAGTCGAGCGCGCGACGTTCGGGGTCGGGGATGCCCATGACGTCCATGAGCCGAACCGCGCGCTTCATCGCCTCGGCCTTGCCGATCTTCAGGTGTGCGATCGCGACATCGGCAATCTGGCGTCCGACCGGGAACACCGGATTGAGCGAGGAGAGCGCGTTCTGGTAGACGATTGAGATGACACGACCGCGGATGCTGCGCAGCTGCTTCTCGGTCATCTTCAGCATGTCGCCGCGATCGGTCTGCACCACGCCACCGACGGTCTTGACGCCCTCGGGGAGCAGACCCATGATCGCCGCGGCCGTCATGGACTTTCCCGACCCGGACTCGCCCACGACACCGATGCGTTGGCCCGGCTCGATCGTGATGCTGAAGTCGGTGAGAATGGGGCGCGGCTTGTCCGTCGTGCCCGAGTCGATCCGCAGACCGGCGACATCGAGGAGGGGATCGGTCATGACTATCGTGCTCCCCACTTGCTGAGTCGACGACCGATACCGTCGAGGGCGATGACGGTGATGAGAACGGCGAGGCCGGGGAACAGCGCCATCCACCATTCGCCGTAGGCAATGCGAGCCGCGCCGACGCTGATCATGGCACCCCACTCGGGCTCGGGCACGGGGATTCCGAGACCGAGGAAGCTGAGCCCCGCGATCACCTGGATGGCGTAGCCGATGTTGATGGATGCCTGCGAGAGCACGGGCACCGTGGTATTGGGCACGATGTGGCCGAGCACGATACCGAACCCACTACGACCCGCGGTCTGGGCGACGGCGACATAGTCGGTGCGCATGAGCGGCGCCGCAATCGCGCGCGTGACCTTGAAGAACGCGGGCGCGTAGTAGATGGCGATCACCGCCATGAGGGTGATCGGGCCGTTGCCGAGCGCCGCGACGACGATGAAGGCGAAGAGAAACAGCGGGATGGACTGAATCATTTCGGCGAATCGCGACACGATGTCGTCGAAGACCCGACCGAAGTAGGCGGCCGCGCTTCCCAGCACGAGTCCCACCCCGAGCGCGATGGCAACACCCGTGATGGCTAGGGTGAGGTCGATGCGGGCGCCGTACATGACGCGCGTGAGGATGTCCATGCCGCGCACGTCGGTACCGAACGGATGCGCGAGCGAGGGCGGTTGCCCGATCGACGCGAGGTCGACCTTCACGGGGTCGTACGGCGAGAAGAGCGGGCCGAAGATCGCGATGAGCACGAGGAGCAGCAGGGTGATCGTCGAGGCGTTCACGATCAGGGGGTTGGTGAGAATGCGGCGGGCACCCTGGCCGAAGCGGCGAACGGGGGACGCCGAGAGTTCAGCTGTCATGACGGATCCGGGGATCGAGCGCGAGGGAGACGATGTCTGAGATGAAGTACAGCAGGAGGTAGATCGCCGACGTGACGATCGCCACCCCGATCACGGGTGAGAAGTCGAGCCGCTGCATGCTGAGCACCGAGTACTGACCGATGCCGGGCCAGGAGAAGACGATCTCCACGAGCACCGTCCCGCCCATGAGAAAACCGAAGGTCATGGCGACCTGGGTGATGATCGGCGAGGCGATGTTGCGCACCGCGTACTTGCCGTAGGCGACAGACGGGGGAAGGCCGGATGCGCGCGCGGTGCGCATGTAGTCGCTCTTGAGCACGCGCGACGTCACCGACTCGGTCAGGGCCAAGAGCGCGGGGAAGGTCGTGAGGGCTAGCGCGACGACCGGGAGCACGAGATGGGAGAGCGCGCTCGAGAGGGCGACGCCATCCCCGGCGATGATCGAGTCGAGCACGATGATGCCCGTAACCCGGGGAGGCGAGGAGATGCCGATGGCGAGCTGCCCGGTCGGACTCGGTGCGATCTTGAGCGTGTACACGAAGACATAGAGAAGGATGAGGCCGAACCAGAACGACGGCATCGCGACACCGAAGCGCACGATGCCGATGGAGAGGTGGTTCCAGAACGAACCGGGCTTGATGGCCGAGACGATCCCGAGCGGAACGGTGATCGCGAAGCCGACGATAAGGGCCGCAACCGAGAGCGAGATCGTCGCGGGGAAATACTTCGCGAGCTCTGTCGTGACCGGTTGACGGCTGTAGAGCGAGGTACCGAGGTCGCCGCGCAGCAGCCCGCCGAGGTAGTCAAAGTACTGCACATAGAGCGGGCGATCGAAGCCGTACTGCACGCGCAGGGCTTCCATCTGCTCGGGCGTGCCCGTCTGACCGACGAGCACGAAGACCGGGTCGCCGATACTGCGGGTCAGAACGAACACAATGACGGTGACCCCGAGCAGGGTGACGAGAGCGAGGAGGAGCCGGCGGAGCACAAACTGGGCTCCCCGAAACACTCCCTCGAATCGATTAATGCTGCTCGGGGTCGTCGTCATGATGTGATGCCTACTATTCCACGCGGCTCAGCGTGCTGTAGCGGATGAGACCATCCGGCTCGAGCACGAAGCCCTGCTGGTCGCTTCCGGTAGCCAGGATGTACTTCGGCTCCGAGAGGACGAGGTGCGGGATGATCGCGTTGAGGCGCTCCTGAGCCTGACCCGCGAGAGCGAGGCGGGCGTCGGGGTCGGTCTCGGTACGGAGCTGGTCGGCGATCGAGTTGATCTCCGCATCATCCATCGCCCACCAGTTGAGCACGGCGCTCGTGGTGTAGAAGAGGAACAGCGTGTAGTACGGGTCGTCGACGTAGCTCGACAGGTTGCGGATGAACGCCTGGCCGTTCTTCGCGAAGAGGTTCTCCGTGAAGGTGGCGGGAGCGAGCTGGGTCACGGTGACCGTGACGCCGATCTCCGCGAGCGCACTCTGCACCGCGACGGCAAGCGCCTGCGCGGAGGTCTCAGCCTGCGAGACCTGGATCTCGAACTCGAAGCCGTCCGCGTAGCCTGCCTCGGCCAGAAGCTGCTTAGCCAGGTCGAGGTCGGTCACGAGCGGGTTGTTGTCGAGGTTCGCATCGAAGTAGAACGAACCCTGCGGCCACAGGCCCTTGGGCTGCTCGGTGAAGCCCTTACCGACGAACTCGGAAAGACCCGCGTAGTCGATCGCGTGGGCGATCGCCTCGCGCACCTGCACGTTCTGGAACGGCTCGAACGTCTGCACGAAGCCCAGCACGTCCTGCGAGCGGGTCGGGATGCCCGTGATGCTGACACCGTCGGTGCCCTCGAGGCTGACCGCCGAGTCGACGCTCAGGCCCTGTGCGATGTCGAGCGTGCCGTTGGCCAGCAGCTGTGCGCGCTGGTCCTCGGCCGCGATGATGCGCAGCAGGATCTTGTCGTAGTAGATGTCTGCCGCACCGGGGTAGTCGGCGTTCTTCTCGAGCACGATCTCGTTACCGGCCTCGTAGGAGGTCAGCGTGTACGCGCCGCCACCGAGGCTGTTCTGCGCCATCCAGTCGAGACCCCACGGGTCGGCGTCGGTGACGTGCTTCGCGAGCTCGACCGAGTCCAGAACGGAGATCGACTGGTCGCGGAACAGCGGCAGCAGCAGCGGGCTCGGCTCGGGCAGCGTGAGCGTGAACTCGGTGTCGCTGACCTCAGTGAACTGCGACAGGTCGGCAATGCCGGCCGTGTTGAAGATGAAGATCGAGCCCAGCCCGTTTTCGAACGTGCGCTCCATCGTGTAGCGGAAGTCCTCGGACGTAACGGGGTTGCCGCTCGGGAACTTCAGTCCATCCTTGATGGTGAAGGTCGCGGTGAGTTCGTCCTCAGAGAGCGAGATGTCGACAGCGTCGCCAATGACCTTCGACACGTCGACGATTCCGAAGTCGTCACCCGTCACCTTGGGCAGCTCGTACTGCAGCCACTGGATGTAGGTGTTCTTCGTGATCTCGTTGTCGAGCGAGTTCGAGCCGGCCTGCGGGTCGAGGTTCGCGGGGTCGCCCGAGATTCCGACGACGAGGGTGCGAGCATCCGCACCGCCCGCGTCGGGCGTGGTGCCACCGGCGCACGATGCGAGCATCGCGCCGGTCACTACGGTTGCCAGGGCGATCGCCCCTAGGCGCCAGCGGGACTTGCCGTCCCTCCGGCGAGAAATGGAGTTCATTGCGGTGTACATCCTTTCGGTTGTTGTGTGTGGTGCAGGGGGTGGTTCTCGGTCGCGACTCAGGCCAGGCCGAGTCGAGCGTCTTCTGCGATTGCCTCGTCAGAGCGTTCGGCTGGGTCGCCCCAACCGCCCCCGCCGCCCGTGTACACCTCGAGCACGGTGCCCTTCGGCACCGTCATCGCGTTCGTCTTGAGTACGCGCATGCGGCTCTCGCCCGGCCGCGTCACGTAGATGTCCGGCGGCGCGCCGGCCTCTCCCCCGCGCAGACCCCACGAGGGGTTCTTGGCGCGCTCGAACCACAGGCTCAAACGGCCGTCTTCGAGCACCTCGTAGAAGCGCTCGATACCGAGACCGCCGCGGTACTTGCCCTTGCCGCCGCTTCCCTCGCGCAGAGCGTGGCGGAAGATGCGCAGCGGGAAGCGCTGCTCGATGGTCTCGACGGGAATGTTCTTGAAGTCGCCAGCGGCGGAGTGGATGAGCGAGCTCTCGCCGTCACCGCCTTCCCAGCCACCCCATCCGCCCGAGAGCGATTCGCCCGCGAGGAACGAGGGCTCGCCGAGCGCGTTCATGAAGCTCACGTTCCAGGAGTCGCCCACGTGGCCAGCGGCAGCCCGCTCGGGCACGGCGTCGCTCAACGCCTTGACCACGAGGTCCATCGCGAGCATGAGGTGGGGCCCGTAGTGCAGGTAGGCCGCGTCGGCCTTCGGGAAGAAGCAGCTGCCCTCGGGAACGATGATCTCGAGGTTGCGGAATGCTCCACCCGATGCCGGGTTCTGCGGGTTGACGAGGAACTTGAACGCCTGCTGGATCGCCGACTTGGTCTGCACGATGCCCGAGTTGATGCTTCCCCGCGACTGGTTGCTCGACCCCGTGAGGTCGACCGTCATGGAGTCGCCCGCGACCGTGACGGTCACGACGACGTGAACGGGGATGTCCTCGTTGATGCCGTCGCCGTCGAGGAAGCCCGACGCGGTGTAGACGCCGTCGGGAATCTCGGCGACCGAGCGTCGGTCATCCGCCTCGGCGTGGTCGAAGAAGATCTTGATGGCCTTCTCGACCGTCGGCCACGAGTAGCGCTTGACGATGGCCTGGAAACGCTCCTCGCCCGTGCGGCACGCGGCCACTTCGGCCATGAGGTCGCCGACGAGTGCATCGGGGAAGCGCGAGTTGAGCGCCATGATGTCGAGGATCTGCTGGTCGAGTACCCCCGCGTGCCACAAGCGGGTGGGGCCGATTCGCAGACCCTCCTGGTAGATGTCGACCGAGTCTGAGACGTAGCCGGCCTCTTTCGCGCCGACGTCGTTCCAGTGCGCCTTGGCGCCACTGAAACCGCGCAAGACACCGTCGACGAAGATCGGCATGAAGACGGTGACGTCGTTGAGGTGGCTTCCGCACACGACCGAGTCGTTGACGACCCAGATGTCGCCCTCGGTGAAGGCGTCCTTACCCTTGATGGCGATGACGGCCTGGATGGTGCCGCTCAAGCTCCCGAGAAAGAAGGGCAGCCCGGGCGCCTGTCCGAGCAGTTGCCCGTCTTCGTCGTAGATGCCGACCGAGCAGTCCTTCGCCTCGTAGATCACGGGGCTGAAGGCGGACCGGTAGAGATTGCGTCTCATCTGCTCCGCCCCCGACATGAAGGCGTGCTGCACGACCTCCACGGTCGCGGGGCTGGGTGCGGTTTCGGTGCGTACGGCGCTCATCGGGCATCCTCTCTCTGCAGCATCAGGTGGTCGCCGGGGAGGCGCTTGACGGTCCAGCTGGGGGGCACGACCGTCGTCGACGTCTTCTCGAGAATGAGTGCCGGGCCAGAGAGCTCGAGCACGTCTTCGCGGTTGTAGACGGGCACGACCGACGGCTCGCCACCGAAGTAGGCGGTCTGCTCGCCGATGGGCGCCCCGTTGCCGAAGTCGGCATCGCGGTGCTCGCGCTGATCGAACGGCTTGCCTGCGGTGCAGCGCAGTGCGACGAGTTCGATGCCGGCGCCGGGACTCGAGTGCCCGTACCGGCCGTGGTAGATGTCCTGGAAGGCGTCGACGAGCTCGTGGAACTCGGCGCCCTGGGTGACGGGAACGGTCATCGAGAACTCCTGACCGGCGTAGCGCACGTCGGCGAAGAACTCGACGAACGCCTCGTCGATCGAGACACCCTCGTCGGCGAGGATGGATTCGGCGACCCCGCGCAGGCCACCGAGCGCGCTGTCGAGGTCGGCCTCAGCCTCAGACTGCTTGCGGAAGAACGACCGCACGAAGTCGTGACGGATGCCCCCCTTGAGCATGCCGGCCGCCGAGAACGATCCCGGCAGGGCGGGGATGACGATGCGGTCGATCTCGAGCTCGTCGGCGACGTCGGTCGCGTGTAGTCCGCCCGCGCCACCGAAGAAGCACAGTACGAAACCGCGCGGGTCGAGTCCGCGCTCGACCGTGAGTTCGCGGATGGCCTCGGCCATGCGGTAGTTGACGATCTGCAGCGACTGGTCGGCGAGGCTCACGGCGCTCAAGCCGAGCTGATCGGCGACCGCGGCCATCGCCTTCTGTGCCGCGTCACCGTCGAGCTGCAGGTTGCCGCCGAGGCGCTGGTCGAGGGGAATGTGCCCGCGCACGACGTGCGCGTCGGTCACCGTGGGCTGGGTGCCACCGCGACCGTAGGAGGCGGGGCCGGGTACGGCTCCCGCGGACTCGGGTCCGACGCGCAGGCGGCCGTTGGGGTCGCGCGAGATGAGGCTTCCACCACCTGCGCCGATCGTGTGAACCTCGATGGATGGTGCCAGCACGGGCAGCCCCTCCATGTCGAACTCCGAGCGCAGAGTGGGCTTACCGCCCTGAACGATGCTGACGTCGAACGACGTTCCGCCGACGTCCGCGGAGATCATGTCGGGTTCCCCGAGCAGATCGGAGAGCGCCGCGGTTCCGGTGACGCCGCCGACCGGTCCCGACAGGAGTGTGCCGACCGCGTGCTCGGCGGCGAGGTGCGCCACCATGACGCCGCCGTTGGATTCGTTGATGTAGACGGGAACCGAGAGGCCAGCATCCCGCAGCGCCGACTCGAGGTTCGACAGGTAGTCGCGCATGATGGGCGTGATGTACGCCGACATGACGGTCGTGGAGCTGCGCTCGTATTCGCGCCACTCGGGAGCGACCTTGTAGCTCGGCACGACGGAGACGCCGGGCAGCAGGGTCTCGAGTTCGGCGACGACGGCCTCCTCGTGCGCCGAGTTGAGGTAACTGTGCAGGAGGCACACGGCGACGGCGGTGTATCCGCCCGCGCGGATCTGCTCGGCGACGGAGGCGAGGGCGGCCGTGTCGACGGGTTCGATTTCGACGCCCTTCGCGTCGAGGCGACCGGTGGCTTCGAAGATCGCGGCACGGTCGAGCAGGGGCGTGGGCTTGCGGTAGTGCAGGTTGTACATGTCGGGGCGGTGAGCACGGCCGAGCAGATAGGTGTCACGGAATCCGGTCGTCGTCACGAGGGCGACGGATGCGCCGCGGCGCTCGAGAAGAGCGTTGAGGCCTTGCGTCGTGCCGTGAACGAAGACATCCACGTCGGCGAGGCTGATACCCGCCTGATTCACCGCGTCGAGCACACCCTCGACGAGGTTGGGTGGGGTGGAGAGCGCCTTCGTGGTCACGAGCACCCCGTTTTCGTCTTCGAGAACGAGGTCGGTGAAAGTGCCGCCGATATCGATGGCCACGCGGTGACGCATGTAGATCCCTTCGGGAGTGTGTGGGCCCGAGGAGGGAGGGAACCCCCGTGCCGCGGGCGGTAGGTGAACTTCCGTTCGCTTTCAGTTAGCGTACCCGACCGCGACTATTCTGAACAACAGTGCGTACTGCGAACAAACAGATTGACTCACGATCGTACCTGTTCGAAAAGTGACGGTCGAGATCACGGCCGCCGTGGGAGCGCGACCACGCCGCGACCCGTGTCAGGCGGCGAAACGCGTGGGAGAGAAGGGCGTGAGATCCCGGTCCGGGGTGATTCCGGTCGTCAGGTCGGCAAGGATGCGCCCCATGAGCGGGCCCGCCGTGAGACCCATGTGCGGGTACATGCCGATGAACACTCCCGGCATCGATTCGTACTCCCCGAGGAGGGGAAGAAGGTCTGGCGTGGCGTTGCCAATGCCCGCCCAGGTGCGGAACACCTGAGCACGACCGATCGACGGAGCCACGGTGACCGCAACCCGAAGGTTGTCCCGCAGCGAATCGGGGTTCACCACCCACTCCCCCTCGGCGTTCTGCCGCGCGGGCCATCCACCACCGATGAGCAAGGCCCCGGAGTGTGCCTGCTTGAGCGTGAGCTTGTCTCCCGCGTAGTAGACGAGGTGCTTGACGAGCGGGCGAACCGGCTCGGTGGCGGTGACCTGCACGGGTTCGCTCGTGACGGGGATGTCGAGTGAGAGCATCCTGCCGAGTGCGGGCAGACCGTCCCCGGCGGCGAGCACGAGCGAGCGAGCGTGGATGCTGTTCTCACCCGCAACGACGAGATAGCCATCCCCTGAGCGGGTGATCGCGGTGACCGGCGAGCCGAGCACGAAGCGCGCTCCCGCAGCTCTGGCCGAACGCGCGTACGCCGGCGCCGTGACGAGCGGATTCGCCTTGCCCTCGGTGGGCATGTACTCGGCACCGAGCATCGCGTCTGACACCCACGGGGCCATCTGCCGCAACTCGGCCTGATCGAGCATGCGCGACGGATAGCCGGCCTCCTGCTCGATGGCGACCTTGCGACCGATGGCCGCCAGTTGCTCCTCACTCGCCCCGATCAGCAGTCCGCCGTTGCGCGTGACCTCCAGGTCGACACCGAGTTCGTCAGAGAGCGTCTCCCAGATCTCGAGCGAGTCCTGCAGCATGCCCAGGGCCGGCAGAAAGTTGCGTGCCCACTCTTCGCCGAACTCCCGAAATGAGGGGTGCTGGATCATGCCGTGCAAGCTACCGGCGTTGCGACCCGAGGCCTCGGTGTTCAGATCCTTGCCGTCGATGAGCGCGACGTCGACACCACGCTTGGCGAGCTCGTACGCGGTAGCAGCACCGGTGATGCCCCCGCCAATGATCGCGGTCTCCACGGTGTACTTCACGACTGCAGGTCTCCTTCGTGGGCCGCCGAGCGCGACCGCGCGTGCCGAACTTACGACGGAATGGCCGCAAGCTCCAAGCCGAGGGCCGCCGCCACGCCGGCGTTCGTGATTCCGCCGGCGACCGCGTTGAGTCCCTTCGCGAGAGCGGGGTCGTCGGCGATCGCCTTCTTCCAGCCCTTTTCGGCGAGCGCGATGACGTACGGCATAGTCGCGTTGGTGAGGGCGATCGTCGAGGTCTCCGGCACTGCTCCGGGCATGTTGGCGACGCAGTAGTAGATGCTGTTGTGCACCGCAAAGGTGGGGTCGTCGTGGGTCGTGGGACGCGAGCCCTCGAAGCATCCACCCTGATCGATCGCGATGTCGACGAGCACCGAACCGGGCTTCATCTCGGCGACCATGTCGTCAGTGACGAGCTTGGGAGCCTTGGCACCCGGGATGAGCACCGAGCCGATCACGAGGTCGGCCGTGCGCAGCAGTGCGGCGATCTCGTGGCGTGACGACTGACGGGTCTGGATGGCCGAGCCAAAGCGGTTCTCGAGTTCGCGCAGTCGCTGCACCGAGATGTCGACGATCGTGACGGCAGCACCCATGCCCACCGCGTTGGCGGCGGCGTGCTCGCCCGCAACGCCTCCACCGATGACGACGACGTGGGCACGCGGTGTTCCGGGAACGCCTCCCATAAGGATGCCCTTGCCGCCGTGAGCGCGCATGAGATGGTGCGCGCCGACGAGGGTCGACAGGCGACCGGCGACCTCGCTCATGGGCTGCAGCAGGGGTAGGGCGCGGTTGTCGAGCTGCACCGTCTCGTACGCGATGGCCGTCGTGCGTGACGCGAGCACGGCATCCGTGCACTCTCGCGACGCCGCGAGGTGCAGGTAGGTGAAGAGCACCTGGTCTTCACGCATGAGGGGGTACTCGGCGGCGATGGGCTCCTTGACCTTGAGCAGCAGATCGGCGGATGCCCAGACTTCGGTCGCGTCCGACGCGAGACGCGCGCCCGCCTCGAGGTATTGGGCGTCGGAGATGCCGGAGCCGAGGCCCGCTCCTGCCTGCACGAGCACCTCGTGCCCGCGACTCGTGAGCTCGTAGACACCGGCGGGCGTGATCGCGACGCGGTTCTCGTTGGACTTGATCTCGGTGGGGATTCCGACGCGCATGAGCACTCCCTTGTTGGCTGGTCAAGCCGAGTATGCGGAAAGAGAGGGTGAAGTGAAGTAATTCGGTAGATTATTCGGCGAGAGAAATCCTCAACGCTCATTTCTGCAGCTTCGGGAGGCACAGGCCGTGGATCAGCCGCAATCTGTTCGGCGCACGAACTCATCGCGCCCCGCCGTCGAGCTCGACGACATCGACCGCATGCTCATCGCACTGCTCACCGAGGACTCGCGCACGACGAACGCGGCCCTGGCGGAGAAGGCGGGCATTGCGCAGTCGACCTGCCTCGCTCGGGTGCGGTCGCTCATATCCCGCGGCATCATCACGGGATTCACGACCATCATCGACCCCGCGCGCGTCGACCTGCGCCTGCAGGCGCTCATCAGTGTCGCGATCCGTGCGGGTGCTCGAGCGCACATCCCCGAGTTCGAGCACGACGTGTCCACCCTTCCTCAGGTGGTGCAGTGCTTCTTCGTGGGAGGGGCCGAAGACTTCGTTCTGCACGTCGCGGTGCGCGACAGCGACGATTTACGCGACTTCGTGCTCGACCATCTGTCGGCTCATCCCGCGGTCGCATCCACTCGCACGAGCGTCGTCTTCACCCACTCCCGGCAGGGGCCGGTTGTGCCCTAGCGCGACCTAGTCGACCTTGCGCTGTTCCTGGTTGTGCACGAGGCGCCAGCCTTCGGGCTCGCGGCGCCACACGCCGGTGTTGCGCAGGTACTCGTCGGGCTTGTCACCCTCGTAGCTCACGAGTGCGTTGTGCCGAAGAACGCCGATGTCTCCCCAGATGTCGATGACCGGATCCTGCGCCTCGAGCACGATCACCTTCGGAAGGTCTTCGCCCTGGGGTCGGGCCGCGCGCACCGCGTTGAGTCCGTCGAGCCCCACGACCATCGACCAGTTGCCGGAATCCCAGATGGTGCAATCGGCATGGATGTACTGGTCGGTGCGGGCGCGATCACCGGTGAGGAAGCCCTGGTACATGTCCTGCTGGTTCGCCCAGATCTCGGCGGCGTCGTCTTCTACGGTCATGGTGTGTCCTCGCTTCGTGGAGAATTCGGTCACGCAGAGACTAACCGCTTCTCGCCCTGTCGTGCGCAAAGCGGTTACATGGCATCATGGTGATATCCCAGAGGAAGGCGGATGCCCGCATGGTAGCGACGACCCCGAATGAGACCCACACGACCCTGCGCGGCCACGACGTACCCGTCGGCCTCTTCATCGCCGGTCGCTGGGAATCCGATGGCGCACGCTTCGGCGTCTCCAACCCCTCGACGGGCGACACCATCGCGTCCGTAAGCGACGCCGGCCCCGCAGATGCCGTGCGAGCACTCGACGCCGCCGTCGCAGCCCAAGACGAGTGGCGGCGGATGACACCGCGCGCCCGCGCCGACCTCTTTCATGCAGCACACCGGCTACTCGTCTCGAAGGCAGACGCGTTCGCCGACATCATGACCCTCGAGAGCGGCAAACCGCGCAAAGAGTCCGTGGGCGAGTTCGCGCTGTCCATGGGCTTCTTCCAGTGGTACGCGGAACAGATCGCCCACATCCACGGCACCTACGCGAACTCCTCCAACGGGGGCTTCCGGGTCATGACGACGATGCAGCCGGTGGGACCGGCCCTGCTCATCACGCCATGGAACTTCCCCATGCTCATGAACGCGCGCAAGGGTGGCGCCGCGCTCGCCGCGGGCTGCACCGTCGTCTTCAAGTCCGCGAAAGAGACGCCGCTCACGGCCGCACTCTTCGTCAAGACCCTCGAGGAGGCCGGATTCCCGCCCGGGGTGGTCAACCTCATCCACACGAGCGACTCCGCCAGCGTCTCCGCGCCCCTGTTGGCGGACCAGCGGCTGCGCAAGATCAGCTTCACCGGCTCGACGGGGGTCGGCAGCATCCTTCTCGGTCAGGCCGCGCGCAACATCGTGAACGCGTCGATGGAGTTGGGCGGTGACGGACCCTTCGTCGTACTCGACGATGCCGACATCGATCTCGCGGTGCGCGAAGCAGTCAGCTGCAAGTTTCGGAACGCGGGTCAGGCGTGCGTCGCGGCGAACCGCATCATCCTGCATAAGGACATTGCCGAGGAGTTCACCACGAAGTTCGTCGAGCAGGCCCGAGCGCTGAAGGTCGGCGACGGGTTCGACGACAGTGTCGTGGTCGGCCCGATGATCTCGTCGCGGCAGCGGGACCGGGTGGTTCGCCTCGTGGCGGACTTCCAATCGGTCGCGGGTGCGCAGCTACTGACGGGTGGGAGCCCGATCGACGGCGACGGCAACTACTTCGAGCCCACCGTGTTGAGCTTCCCATCGAAGAAGCACGACTTCTGCAACGAGGAGATCTTCGCTCCCGTGGCCGCGCTGTACACCGTCGACTCGGTGGCCGAGGCGCTCGAGTTCGCGAACGACACCCACTACGGGCTCGCGTCGTACCTCTTTACTCGTGACATCTCGCGCGCCGTCGCCTTCGCCGAACGTCTCGACTTCGGCATGGTCGGCATCAACCGCGGGATCATGGCCGAACCGTCGGCCCCCTTCGGTGGTGTCAAGTCGTCAGGGCTCGGACGCGAGGGCGGCCACGACGCGCTCGACGACTTCCTCGAGCCCAAGTACATCGCCCTCACCGTCGATGACACCGCGGCCGACCTCGGCGCGCGCTAGATCACCACACCGAAGAAGGGACCCGCGTGACGTACGCACCACTTGCCGCGCTCGCCAGCGAATTTTGGGAGTGGCGGCTCGACACGGTCTTTCGAACCGCCGACGACATCCCGCGAGTCGATCACGCGCCCGACTGGTTGCCGCAGTTCTCGCCCGAGTCCATCGAGGCTCGTCGTCTCGCGCATCGAGAGTTCGACGCGCGGTGGCGAGCGATGGGGTCGGATGCTGCGAGCCTCCCCATCCCCGACCAGGTGGATTACCGCCTGCTGGGCTCCGCGCTCAATCGCGTGCCGTGGGAGCTGGACACCCTGCGCAGCTGGGAGCGGGATGCCGTGTTCCTCGTGGGGCAGATCCTGGGACCGTGGTTCGACCTGCTGGTTCAACTCCCGCCGTTCAGCGCCGAGCGTCAGGCCGGACTCGTCTTCGTGGCGCAGAGCATCCCCGGGCAGGTCGCTGTGGCGCGCGAGAACCTCTCCCGCGCCGGCGTCGCCGACCTCGCTCGAGTGGCCGCCGCCGACCTCGCCCACATCGGCGAGCAATTCAGTGCGTCGGTCGCGGGACTCGAGGAGCAGTTCGACCCCGAGCAGTTCGCCGCCCTGGGGGCTGCTGCTCCGGCAGCCATCGAGGCCCTCGAAGGATTCCGCGAGTGGCTTCTCGCGAACGCCGCGTCGATGGCGGCGAACGAGCCCGTGGGCCGCGAGCGCTTCGTGTGGTTCCTGCGCAACGTCGCCCTCATCGCCGAAGAGCCCGAGGAGCTGGTGCGTGCTGCGTACCAGGACTACCGCCGCGCCGTCGTGGCCGAGGCGATCACCGCGAACCGCAATCGCGACCTCGTTCTCCAAACCTCCTTCGGCACGGTGCACGACCAGGTCGCACGACAGGCGGCGCAGGAGCAGGAAGTCCGGGAGTTCTACGAGCGAGAGTCGCTGCTGTCGCAGCCCGACACCCTCGGTAAGTACCTGATCGCCCCGATGCCGAGCTATCTCGGCCCACTCAAGTGGCTGGGCGTCACCGACGACCTCACGTTCGACACCCGCGTCGACACCGACGGTGTCTCGTATGCACCCGTGCCCTCCGCCGACCTTCCGTACTTCTATATCGCCAACGCACGCGACCCGCGCCTGGGCATCGTGCACGAGGGTGTGCACTACAAGCAGCTCGCCCTGGGCTGGCGGCACGAGAACCCGATTCGCCGGCGGTACTACGATTCCGTCGCGAATGAGGGAATCGCCTTCTACAACGAGGAGATGATGCTTCTCGCCGGTCTCTTCGCGGATGAGCCAGGCTCGGAGCGCGTCATCCACAATTTCAACCGGCTGCGATCGCTGCGCGTCATCGCTGATGTGGGACTGGCAACGGGCACGTTCAGCCTCGACGACTCGATTCGGCACTTCGTCGAGCTCGTCCCCATGGATGAGGAGACCGCGACGGGCGAGTCCGCCATGTATGTCGCGACCCCGGGACTCGCGATGTCGTACCACGTGGGAAAGATGCAGTTGCTTCGACTCATGACCGATGCGATAGTCGCTGGCGCAGGATCGTTCTCACTGCGGGACTTTCACGACTTCGTGTGGAAGAACGGCAACGTTCCGTTCTCCCTGCAGCGCTGGGAACTGTTGGGCGACCGCAGCGACGTCGATCGGCTCGACGCGGCCTAGGTCAGCGCTTGATGTCGCGAGAGATCGCCTGGGTGACCTCGAGCAGGCGAGGCAGGAACTTGGTCTCGAGTTCCTTGATGCTCGCGCGTGAGGCCGGCACAGAGATGTTGACGGCGGCCCACATCGACCCCGACGCGTCGTAGACCGGAGCGGCAACCGAGCGCACTCCACTCTCGAATTCTTCGTCGTTGCTCGTCCAGCCCTGCTCGGCGGCACGCGCGATGATCGCGCGCAGCTCCTTCTCGTCGGTGATCGTCTTCGAGGTGAGCGCGGGACGCGGGTAGGTCTCGAAGAAGTCGTCGAGCTCGGTCTCGCTCAATCCGGAGAGCAGCACGCGCCCCGTGGAGGTCGCGAAGGCGGGCAGACGTCGACCGACGCCGATGTTGACGGTCATGATTCGGTCGGCGGCCGCGCGTGCGACGTAGACGATCTCGCCGCGGTCGTACGCGCACGCCGAGCACGACTCCCGCAGCTCTTTGCTGAGCTCCTCGAGATAGTGCTGAGTGATCTCCACCGTGGTCGAAGAAGAGAGGTAGGCGTAGCCGAGTTCGAGCACGCGGGGGCGCAAGTAGTAGCGCTTGTCGTCGACGCCGAGATACCCGAGCGTCTCGAGAGTGAGGAGAAAGCGTCGCGTCGCGGCGCGGCTCTGGTTGGTTGCGCGGGCGACATCCGCCATCGAGAGGCGGTCATTGCGATCGCTGAACGCGCGGATGACTCGCAACCCACGATCGAGCGATTGCACGAAATCGGCCGCGCCCGTGGTGGGGGTTTCTTCTTCGGTCACGTCTTCTCGTCCCCGTCCATGGGCAACTGAGTGCTGCTCGACTAGAAATTAGCACATCAGTGGATTTACCCGAGGTGTGCGAATGACGGTCGAAGTATCCGCAGTGCGGACTAAATTTGCCCAAATCTGTATCTCCCGCGCGCGCGTCCCTCTATGCTGTACTTGTTCATCAGACGCACGAACGTGCGCAGAGAGGAAGAAATGTCGGCCGAATTCCGAGGAAGCTTCACGGTTGCGGTAACTCCGTTCACTCCCGACGGGTCCGCCATCGACGTTCCGGCCCTCAAAGCCTTCCTCGACTGGCAGGTAGAAGAGGGTGTTCCCGGCATCATCATGCTGGGCACCACCGGAGAGTTCGTGGCCGTGACCGACGACGAGCGTCAATTGCTCGTCGAGGAAACCGTCAAGCACATCAACGGTCGCATCCCCGTGCTCGTCGGCGCGATGGCTGCCAGCACCAAAGAGGCAGTGCGCCGCGCCACCCAAGCCGAACAGCTCGGTGCTGACGGCCTCATGATCCTGCCTCCCTTCTACTACACGCCGACCGATGACGAGATCTTCCGTCACTACCAGGCCATCAGCGAGGCCGTGCAGGTGCCGATCATGTTGTACAACAACCCGGTCACCTCCAACGTCGACATGAGCGCCAAGCTCGTCGCCCGTCTGGCCCGCGCCTTCGAGAACGTGCGCTACATCAAGGAGTCCAGCCAGGAGCTTGGGCGCGTGCGCGATGTTCTCGAGGCCAGCGATGGCCTCATCAATGTGTACGCCGGAGAACGCGTGGTGGATTCGTACCTGCTCGGCGCCGTGGGATACGTCAACCCGTACGGCAACTACATTCCGCGGGCATCCGCTGGCTTTGTTCGGCTTGCTGCCGAGGGACGCTACGAAGAGGCGCACACCATCCAACGCATGATCGATGAGTTCGACCACATCATCGCCGAAGGTCACCCGACCTACGGCCACCAGTGCTACTCCAAGGAGCTCGCGGCTCGCATGGGGTACTCGGTCGGCACCGTGCGCCCGCCGCTCACCTCATTCGCCCAGCTCGGCGAAGAAGGCGAAGAGCGTGTGGGGCGCATCCTGCCGATCCTGGAGCGCATCAACCAGCAGGCCGCGCGACTGGGGCTCTGACGAGCAGGTGACTGAACTAGTGGATGAGGGCGAGACCCCGCGCACGATCGCGCTCGTCGGTGCTGGCACGATCGGCATCGGCTGGGCCATCGTGTTCGCCTGCGGCGGCAGCGAGGTGCGCGTTTTCGACCAGAACCCCGCCATGCTCGAGCGCTTTGCTCCGGCCGTTCGGTTCAGACTCGAAAAACTCCATGAGGCCGGGCTCGCCTCCGAACCCGTCGACGACATCGTCGCGCGCATTCGAACCACCTCGTCTCTCGACGACGCGATCGCCGGCGCGGACCACGTGCAGGAGAACGTCACCGAGTCACTCGAGGTCAAGAAGTCGCTGTTCGCCTACCTCGACGCGAACACCCCTCCCCACGTCACTCTGGCGAGTTCGACATCCACGATTCCGTGTTCACGATTCACGGCCGATCTCGCTGGTCGAGACCGCTGCCTCGTGGTGCACCCCGCCAACCCGCCGTACCTGCTTCGCGTCGCCGAAGTAGTGCCGTCTCGATTCACGAGCCCCGAAGTCACCGAGAGGGTCGCGGCGCTCATCCGCTCGATGCGCATGTCCCCGGTGGTCGTGCAGCAAGAGATCGAAGGCTTCGTGTTCAACCGCCTGCAGGGCGCGCTTCTCCGTGAGGCGTACTTCTTGGTCGGCGACGGCGTGGTGACTCCACGTGACATCGACACGATCGTGCGCGACGGCTTGGGTAGACGCTGGTCGATCACCGGTCCCTTTGCGACGGCAGAACTCAACACGCGCGGCGGCACGGCTCAGCACGCGTCGGTGATCGGCTCGGTGTACGCCCGAATCGGTAGCGACCGCGGCACGGCCGACCCCTGGATTCCCGAGACCATCGCACTCATCATCGATGAGATGAACGAACTGCTGCCGGGCGAGGACTGGGAGGAGCACGTGCTGCGCCGCGAACTCGCGATGATCCGCCTCGAGGGACTGCGTCAGCGCGGTGCCGTGCCGAGCGTCATCCTCGACAAGCCCGCACCGGCGCGGGCCGCCACGACTCAGCGCACGTAGCTCGCGCCGTTCACGTCGAGGGTCGCGCCCGTGAGGTGGCGCAAGCGACCCTCGCAGAGCACTCCGACGAGGGTGGCGATCTCGGTCGGCGGCACCCACTCCCCCATCGCCAGGGGCGCCGTGAACTTCTCGACCCCGCCCGCACTCGCGGCGGCAGCCTCGCTCATCTCCGTCTGCACGACCCCGGGAGCGATGAGGTAGGCGAGCACCCCGTCTGCCGCGTACTTTCTCGCGAGGGTCTTCACCATCGCGGCGTACCCCGCTTTGGAAGCCGCATAGGCAGCGAGTCGGGAGTCTCCTGCGCCGCGCTGGGCCGCCCAACTCGAGAGCCCCACCACGATGCCACCGCCGGCCTGCAGGTAGTGCAGAGTGGCGAGCCGCGTCAGATCAGACGGGGCCCGGGTGTTGACCTGCAACGCGGACTCCCACGCGGAGTTCCAGTCGTCGTCGCTCGCGTCGAGGTCGACCTGGGGCATGACGGCCGCGTTGCACACGATGGCGTCGACCCGACCCCGCCAGGCGAGGGTGTCACGCCACAGTTCGGCCGCCGCATCCGGTCGCCCGAAGTCGGCCTGCACGAGAAGCCGCTCGCTCGCAGACGCCGTGGCCTCCTCGGCCCCCGCGGCGGAGGAGTGGTACTGGGCGACGACGAGAGCACCGCGATCGCTCAGTTCGCGGGCGATGCTCGCCCCGATGCCTCGGGATGCTCCGGTGACGAGTACGACTTTGCCTTCGAGGTGGTTCATGGGTCCTCAATTTGATAGGTTCTGATCACGAACTTAAGTTCTTAGAACGCACTTTCTTAGTCGAGAGCCTAGCAAAGAGAAGGGTGTCCACCCATGGCACAGCAGTCGTCGGCATCCATCGGTGAGATCGACCGTCAACATCTCTTTCACCCCTTCACCTACCTGAAGACGTTCGACTCGACCGGTCCCGCCCTCTCGATCGTGAGCGGCAAGGGCTCGACCCTCACCGACTCCGCGGGAACCCAGTACCTCGACGCGATGGCTGGCCTGTGGTGCGTCAACATCGGCTACTCGCGCCCCGAGATGACGGAGGCCCTCGCGGCGCAGGCCTCGAAGCTGCCGTACTACCACGCGTTCTCGGGTATGGGCACCGACCTGCCCGCGCAACTCGCGGAGCGGCTGAGCGACATGGCACCCGTGCCGATCTCCCGGGTGTTCTTCGGCAACAGCGGCAGCGACGCCAACGACACCCAGGCCAAGCTCGTCTGGTACTACAACAACGTGCGGGGCCTTCCGCAGAAGAAGAAGATCATTTCCCGTCTGCGCGGCTACCACGGTGTCACCGTGCTCAGCGCGGGCCTCACGGGACTCACCAACCTGCACGACGGCTTCGACCTGCCGTTGCCCATGATCCGTCACGTACGCCCGCCGCACCGCCTCTGGGAGGCGGAGCCCGGCATGACCGATGCCGAGTTCGTCGCCGTGCTCGCGCGCGAGCTCGAGGAGCTCATCCTCGCCGAAGGCCCCGAGACTGTGGGTGCCTTCATCGCCGAACCCATGCAGGCCGCCGGCGGCGTCATCATTCCGCCCGCGGGCTACTTCGAAGCCATTCAGGCGGTGCTCACCAAGTACGACGTGCTGCTCATCGCCGACGAGGTCGTGTGTGGATTCGGGCGCCTCGGGGTCGACTTCGGTACGACCGCGTTCGGCATGAAACCCGACCTCATCACCGTGGCGAAGGGAATCACCTCGGCGTATGTTCCGCTGTCGGCGGTGCTCGTCACACCCAAGGTGTGGGACGTACTGGTCGCGGGACAAGACACCTACGGCGGATTCGGGCACGGGTACACGTACTCGGCTCACCCCCTCGCGGCCGCAGCGGCGCTCGCCAACCTCGACATCATCGAGAACGACTCCCTCATCGAGCGTGCGGCCCGGGTCGGAGAGCACCTGCACCGTCGTCTGCAGGCCGAGTTCGGTGGCCACGCGAACGTGGCCGAGATCCGGGGGCAGGGCCTCGTCGGGGCGGTCGAGTTCGTGGCATCCACGGCTCCCCTCAAGGCGTTCGACCCCTCGCTCGGTTTCGCGGCCAAAGTCACCAAGCAGAGCCTCGCGCACGGCGTCATCACGCGAGCGCTTCCCGCCGCCGACACCATCTCGTTCTCCCCGCCGTTTACAACCACCGAAGACGAAATCGACCGGATGGTGGCGGGCACCCGTCGCGCGCTCGACGACGTTCTGAAAGCCGAGGGTCTGGTTGGCTGAAGCCCGCAGCGGCGCACCTCGGGTCGGCGTAATCGTCAACCCGATCGCCGGGATGGGCGGAACCGTCGCCCTGCACGGCACAGACGGCGACGCGGCAGCTGAGGCGTTGCGACTGGGTGCACGACCGGCGGCCGGCGCACGGATGCGGCGGGCGCTCGCCGGTCTCGCGGCAACCCATTCGGCACCCTTCGCAGTACTCACCGCACCGGGCGATATGGGAGAGCACAGCGCCCGCGACGCGGGTGTCACGATCGAACGGGTACTGGGGGCCGCGTCTACGCCCACTACGGCGGACGACACCCGCGCGGCGGCGGCGAGCATGCGCGAGGCGGGGGTCGACCTCATCCTGTTCGCGGGCGGCGACGGCACAGCGGCCGACATCGTCGCGGCGGTCGGCGACGAGACAACCATTCTGGGAATCCCCAGCGGGGTGAAAATGCACTCCGGCGTCTTCGCCCACACGCCCGAGTCGGCGGGTCGGGTTGCCGCGGAATTCCTCGCGCAGGCCGAGCCGCGACGCAGCATCGAATCAGAGGTCATCGACGTCGTCGCCGGTGGCACGGATCATGCGCGCATCTCCCTCGCGCGCGTGCCCCGCACCACGGCGCGAGTACAGGGGCCCAAAATCTCCCGCACGCGGGACACGCTCGCCGAGACGCGCGCGCTGGGTCGCGAGATCGCGGCTCAGATGCGGCCGGCGACATCGTACATTCTCGGGCCGGGATCGAGCGTCGGCACCATCCTCACCGCCCTCGGCCTCGAAGGCACGCGCAACGGTTTCGACATCGTGCGTGACGGCGAGCTCGTCGCGCGCGACGTGACCGAGGCACAGCTCGACGAGCACTTGAGCTCGCACCCGGAGTGCGTACTCGTGCTCGGTGTCGTCGGCGGGCAGGGCTTCTTGCTCGGACGGGGCAATCAACAGGTCAGCCCCCGGGTGCTCGCACACTTCGCCGACGACGACATCATCGTGATCGCCGCGCAGGACACGCTCGACGCCCTGCACCCGCCCGTACTCCACGTCGACCTCGGCTCGACCGAACCCCATGTCGCACTGCGCGGATATCGCAGTGTCAGAACCTCACCCACGCGCAGCACCATCGTGCGCGTCGAGAATTAGCGTCAGCGGAAGGAACCACGATGACCATCAGCACGCACCCGTACATGGGCAACTCCACGGAGGGCGCTCACGAACGCATGCTCTCCGAGCTCGGCGCGACGAGCGTCGACGAGTTTTTCGAGCAGATCCCGAGCGACCACTACGGCACGAAGGGAACCGCACTCCCCGACGGCATCGTCTCTGAGGCCCGTCTCGAGAAGCATGTGGACGGGATTCTGCGCGCCAACGCGTCGACGCGCGACCACCTGAGTTTTCTCGGCGCGGGCGCCTGGCAGCACTACGTGCCCGCCGTGTGTGACGAGATCGCGGGCCGCAGCGAGTTCCTCACCTCGGTGTGGGGAACCCCGTCGTCTGACCACGGGCGCAACCAGGCCTGGTTCGAGTTCGCCTCGCAGCTGGGTGAGCTTCTCGAACTCGACTTCGTCGGCCTGCCCGTCTACAGCTGGGGATCCGCGGGAGGCAATGCGCTGCGGATGGCCGCGCGCCTGACCGGACGCTCGCGGGTTCTCGTGAGCGCCGCAATCGACCCGGAGCGTCGGGCGGTCATCGAAAGCTTCCTCGGGTTGCCGGGCGGCCCGCGGTCGATCGAGATCGTCGACCTCGCGCTCGATCTGAACACCGGGCGCGTCGACCTCGCCGACCTCGAGGCGAAGCTCGACGAGACGATCGCGGGCGTCTACATCGACACCCCGAACTACCTGGGGGTGCTCGAAGCGGATGCCCCCCAGATCGCGGAGCGCGTGCACGCGGTCGGGGCCGAGTTCATCGTCGGCGTCGACCCCATCAGCCTCGGAATCGTCGCCCCGCCGGCGGCGTACGGCGCAGACATCGTCGTCGGCTCCACCCAGCCCCTGGGCGTTCCCCTCAACGCGGGTGGTGGCGTCGGCGGATTCATCGCGACGCGCGACGAGGAACGCTACGCCCGCGAGTTCCCCACCCTGCAGGTGAGCATCGCAGGCACGAGCACCCCCGGCGAGCGCGCCTTCGGCATGACCCTGTTCGAGCAGAGCTCCTACGGATCGCGCGAAGACGGCAACGACTGGACCGGCAACTCCGTGTACATGTGGGCGATTCGCAACACCGTCTACATGGCGCTCATGGGCCCTGCCGGCTTCGAGGAGATCGGAACGACGATCATCGCCAACTCGCACGCCGCCGCGAAGCGGATCGGGGAACTGGAGGGAGTCGAGGTGCGGTTCACCGAGGGCTTCTTCAAAGAGTTCGTCGTCGACTTCACGGGCACCGGTCGCACTGTCGCCGAGATCAACGAGTCCCTGCTCGCGGACGGCATCTTCGGAGGGAAAGACTTGAGCACCGACTTCCCGCAGCTCGGAGAGAGCGCGCTCTACTGCATCACCGAGGTTCACGACGTCGCCGATGTCGACCGATTGCTCGGCTCACTGCGTAAGGCGGTGGCACGATGACCCGCACCGCAGTACGCGAGTACCACTCGGCACGATGGAACGAGCCCGTCATCATGGAGATGGGAGCGCCGGGTCGGCGTGGCGCCGTGCCACCCGAGCCGTGGAATGCTGGCGATGCCAGCGCGCTCGTGCCCGCAAGCCTTCGCCGCACCTCGCGCGCCGCGCTTCCCGAGATGTCTGAACCCGACGTGTTGCGCCACTACCTGCACCTCTCGCAGCAGACGCTCGGCATGGTCGGAATCAGCCTGTTCGGAACGTGCACCATGAAGTACAACCCGCGCGTGAGCGAGCGGTTGATCGCGCGTCCCTACATCGCCGATGTGCATCCGGCGCAGCATCCATCGACCATTCAGGGGATCTTGCGCATCATCAGCGAGTTCGAGTCGGCCCTCACGTCGCTCTCTGGCATGGCGGCGTTCACGTTCCAGCCGGGCGGTGGCGCGGCAGCAGCCTTCACCCACACGGCGGTGACACGGGCCTACCACGCCTCGCGGGGTGAGGGTGCTCAGCGCACGGAGATCATCACGACGGCGCAGTCGCATCCCTCGAGCCCGGCAACGGCCGCCGCCGCGGGCTACGACATCATCACGTTGCCGGTGGAGGAAGACGGCTACCCGTCGGTGGAGGCCCTCCGAGCCGCGGTGAGCGAACGTACCGCGGCGCTCATGGTGAACAACCCCGACGACATGGGTATCTACAACCCCAAGATCAAGGAATGGGTTCAGATCGTGCACGAGGCCGGCGGCCTGTGCTTCTACGATCACGCCAACTTCAACGGCGTGATGACACGTTTGCGCGCGGCCGAGCTGGGATTTGACGCCTGCATGTTCATGCTCCACAAGACCTTCGGGGTCACCAAGGGTGGAGGCGGACCCGCCGTCGGCGCCTACGGTTGCTCCGAGAAGCTCGCCGAGTTTCTTCCCGGTCCGCGCGTTGAGCACGACGGTGACGCCTTCGTGCTCGTCGAGCCGCCGTCGTCGCTCGGCCGGATTCGCGAATACCTCGGCAACGTTCCGCAGATCGTCGCGGCGTACACGTGGGTCACGGCGATGGGCGGCAACGGGATGCGCGAAGCCGCCGACCTCTCGGTGCTGACCAACAATTACATGGAGAAGCGGCTGCTCGAGATCGACGGCATCACCAAGTCGTTCCCACACGTCACCAAGCGCCGGCTCGAGATGACCCGGTTCAGTCTCGCCGAGGTCACCGAACAGACAGGCGTCACCGCGGTAGATATCCAGAACCGCATGACCGACTTCGGAGTCGACGCATTCTGGCTCAGTCACGAGCCGTGGATCGTTCCCGAACCGTTCACCCCCGAGGCCGGGGAGGCGTGGTCGCTTGAGGACATCGACTACTGGATCGACGTGCTCGCCCACGTGATCGACGAAGCCCGCAGGAACCCGGAGCTCGTGAAGACGTCGCCGCACAACCAGGCGGTCGCGCGCATCGACGGGTCGTCACTCGACGACCCCGCCCGCTGGGCCACGACGTGGCGAGCATACGTGCGCAAGAATCCAGACGAGGTGTAGCCGTGCGCATCCACAGCAAGGGATTCAGGGATGCTCCGGCCCCCATCGAGTTCGACTACAACGAGCAACCCGTCTCTGGTCGAGCGGGCGACACGATTGCCTCGGCGCTGCTCGCGGCGGGTAAGCCCGCGCTGCGCGTGGCGGGCGCCGACGACAAGCGCGGCATCTTCTGCGGCATGGGCGTGTGTGGAGAATGCACCGTGCTCGTGCACGGCAAGGGCGAGAGCCTCGCGTGCATGACCGCGGCAGAGGACGACATGGTCGTCGCCTCCGCTGACCCCCGACTCGACCTCACCCAGTTGACCCCCGAGCCCCCGCTACCGGAGTCGACGCTGACCCCCGATGTCGTCGTCATCGGCGCGGGACCGTCAGGCCTTGCGGCGGCCGCCCTCGGCGCCGAGAGCGGCCTCGACGTCGTTCTGCTCGACGAACGTGGCAAACTCGGCGGCCAGTACTACAAGCAGCCGGCGCCCGAGTTCGACCTCGACGAAGCCGAGCTCGACGGGCAGTACCGACGGGGGCGGGCGCTCATCGCCCGCGCGAAAAAGTCGGGCGTGCGCATCCTCGATCGCGCCAAGGTGTGGGGTGCGTTCGCCCCCGACCACATCGTCGCGTCGAGCCCCGTCGAGCGGTGGATCATCCGTGCCACACGCGTCGTGCTGGCCACCGGTGCCTACGAACGAGGCGTTCCCATGCCCGGCTGGACTCTCCCCGGAGTCATGACGACGGGGGCCGCCCAGACCCTGTCGCGGTCGTACCAGGTCTCCCCCGGTGAGCGTGTGCTCGTTGCGGGTAACGGTCCGCTCAACATGCAGGTTGCGGCGGAGCTCGCCGCGGCGGGAGCGACCGTCGTCGGGCTCGTCGAGCTCGCCCGTCCCGTGCACCCCGCCAACGTGGTGCGCGGCGCAAGCATGGCTCTCGCGTCACCGGGACTCGTGCTCGACGGGGTGCGATACGGTGCGACCCTCGCGCGCTCGCGCGTGCCCGTGCACACCGGGAGCGCGGTCGTGCGGATGCTCGGCGACGAGAACGGCGTCACCGGTGCCGTCATCGCCCGACTCGACCGACACGCTCGCCCCATCGCGGGAACCGAGCGCGAAGTGGCCGTGGATGCCGTGTGCATGGGGTACGGCTTTCTGCCCTCCAACGAGATTGCGCGGATGCTCGGCTGTCGCCACGTGTGGGACGAGAGCCTCAAGACGCTCGTCGTGGAGCGGGACGAGGCCGGCCGCACGTCGGTGCCCGAGGTCTACGTGATCGGAGACTCGGCCCAGGTGCAGGGGGCGAAAGTGGCTCAGGCTCGGGGCGTGATCACGGCGGCGGCGCTCGTCGCGGAGCTGCGCGGCGCATCATCCAGCCCCGAGATCGCTCACGCTCGGCGCGCGCTCGCCCGCAACCTGCGGTTCCAGACAGCCCTGAACAAGGTGTTCGCCGCGCCCGTGCTCACCGACGAGCTCGCGACGCCGGAGACGACCGTGTGCCGGTGCGAAAGCCTCAGCCTGCAGACGGTCGCCGACGGGCTCGACGAGCTGACCGGGAGCGCCGGCGCCTCCAAACGCGTGACGCGCGTCGGAATGGGTCGGTGCCAGGGACGCTACTGCGGGCCCGTCGTGGTCGCCCTGGCGGCTCGCCGCAGTGGCACGGACATCGGCGAGCGCTCGGGCTTTGCACCCCAGGTGCCCTTCAAACCGACGCCCATCTCCGTGATCGCGTCGGCGGGACCGCAGCGATGACCGCGCGCGTGCTCGTCGTGAGCCCCTCGGGCACGAGCATGCACAACCCCACCATGCGCGCGGCGCTCGACCGGGCCGCCCTTCCCGGCATCGAGGCCGACATCGTCAACCTCGACGGGGTGCCCGCGACGGCATTCCTGCCGCACGCGAGCGTCTATCACGACGCCCTCCTCTCGCGCGTGCTGCGGGCGGCCGACGAGGGCTACGACGCGGTCGTCGTCTCATGTGCCGCAGACCCCGCCGTCGCGATCGCCCGACCCATCAGCCGCATCCCCATCGTGGGACCCATGGAGGCCGCCCTCCACACGTCGGCGAGCCTCGGTGGGCGCCTCGGCATCATCACGGCGAAGCTGCGGCCCGCCGGCGAGTTCGAGAGCCAACCCACGACGGTCAACTGGGCTCGCGAACTCATCCACAATTACGGCTTCACTCACCGCATCGCCGGAATCCGCTCGGTTCGACCCGCGCACCCTGACGGTGCCGACATGCAGGCGCTGCTGGATGACGACCCCGAACGGCTGCGCATCATCCTGTGCGACGGACTCGCCGACGCCGCCAACGGTGAGGGGCTCGGTCTTGCCCGCGACCTCATCGAACAGGATGACGCAACCGAGATCTTCTTCGCGTGCACCGAGTGGAGCGGACTGCTCGACGCCGTGCGCACCGAACTGCCGGTGCCGGTGCTCGACCCGCTCGTGACGGCGGTGCGCTACGCGGCGATGTTGGGGCTCGCCGCGAAATAGTTGCAGGTAACAGCGGCGGCTAGGCGACGGCTTTCTTTCGCGGGGTCGCACCACCCGTCGCGGAGATCACGGCCTGCTCTCGCTGCTTCGCTGCGTCACGCAGGTGCGACGTCTTACCCAGGTGCAGGTCGAGCCGCCAGGTCTTGCGGTAGTGGCCGGTGAGCTGCTGATACTCGGTGACGACGCTCATGCGCGGGAACGTGTTGATGAGGATCGTGTCGGGTACGAGGCGATCGACGAGGCGACCCCACCAGGGGTTCGGGAGCGAAGCATCCTGGCCCGCCTTCTTCGCCGTGAGGTAGCGGTTCTTCTGCTCGGTGCGGCGGTAGGCCAGCAGCGTCAGGATGATCGAGAGTGCCGTGAGCACGCACAGCACAGCCAGCACGGCCTCAGACGCCGGGCGCGGGAACTGCAGGATGACGATGACATTCGCGACGTCGAGCACATAGATGAGCACGAGTGACAGCAGACCCCAGTAGATGGCGAACTGCAGGCACACACGGCCGTGGATGTTGAGTGGCTTGTCGCTGTAGTCCCAGAACACCGACTTGAAGACCTTCTCCATAACGAGGCTCGTCACGTATTCGAGCGCTGTACAGACGACAAGGCCGACGGCGAAGACGAGCAGGGGGTTACTCACGTAGTCGATCAGCAGCAGGCTGACAGCGACACCGCCGATGCCGTAGAGGGGGTTGAGTGGCAGGTACAGAATGCCGAAGCGCGACTCGATGATTCCCTTGTGCTCGACGGCCCAGCAGTAGAACGTCTCTACGACGACGCCCGCGAAGCTGTAGATGATGAATAGCCAGAGGATCAGATAGGCGACATCGCCGAAGTCGGTGAAGCTCATGGGGGTCACGATAGTGGCCCCGGTCAGAAGGGTGGCGGATCCGCCGCGCGTGTGTGGCGGGTTGGGCTCGTCCATGTCGATCCCACCGCTGTGTCCCCTGCTCGCGTGCGCTCGACCCGCCACTTCGTCTCGTGTTTGAGGGTGTGGTGACTGCGGCACAGATGCGCGAGGTTGTCGGCGCGGGTGCGGCCGCCCTCGGCCCAGGCGGTGATGTGATCAAGGTCGCACGCGGATGCCCGGCGCCCGCATCCTGGGAACGTGCACGTGACGTCGCGCACTGCGAGCCACCGCTTGAGTGCGGCGGTGGGTCGGTACTGCCGCGCATCCATGTCGAGGATGCCCCCGGAGATCGGGTCGGTTAGCAGCCGAGTGAACGAGGGGGCCTCTGCGGCAAGTCGCCGCGCCGTCTCGAGGTCGATCGGTCCGACGCCCTCGAGGGTCGCCGGCTCGTCGGATGCGCCCAGCAGCGACAGCACGGGCACGGTGAGTGCGACGGTGACGCCGACCCTCGAACCCGTTCCCGAACCGACGAGCAGGTCGTCCAGCACGTCCGCGCGCAACTGGTGCATCGTGCGGATCTCGTCATCCGCGCGAAAGAGCGCGAAGGCGTCGGCATCGAGACGTGCGGTGACCTTCGCGAGGGTCTCGACCGGGAGCTTGGCGTGCAGCCAGCCCATTCCATCGCGGTCGACCTCGGTGTAGACGACGCGGGTCGCGATGGCCCGCTCGCGCCGTTCGACGAGGGCCTCGGTGTGCAACCGCTCGCGCAGAGCCCGCGCGGTGGAGCGGAAGCGCGCGGGGGCCAGCGACTTGGCGGCGTCGAGCACCGCGACGTCGAAGGCGGCCCAGACCTCCGCGGGAAGCTCGGTCGCGAGGGCCGCCGTCTCATGGGCGTTTGCCGTCGAGATGTCACCCTCGCAGAACCACGCCCACACGGAGGGGGTGCGTTCGCGCAGCATCCGCGCGGTGTGAGCGTGTGCCCGCACCGTCGACTCCGCCAGGCTCAGACGCACAGCGAGGTCGGACGTCGCCGCCCGGGCCGCGAGCTCGACGGCGTCGCGGCCGCGGAATGAGGACTCTTCGAGCATCGCCTGTGGGTGCGCCTCGGTCTCACGCAGCGTCTCGTCGATCGCCCGCAGCACGTACGCCGAAGCCTGCCACTGGGCACGCTGCGCGAACTCGGCTTCGGCCATGCCGAACTCGACGCGCACGTCTGGCCGGGAGGCGTCGAGGGGGTTCATGGGTCAAGAACATCAGGAGCCACCGACAATGACCGATGCTCACAAAGTGCTGGTGAGCGCCCTGTTTTGCGGCATCATGTGGAGGAGGGGAGCGGGCCGCGCTAACCCTCGTCCGGATCCACGGGGTGATGACTCAGGATGGACACCCGGTTGAAGGAATTGATCGTGATCGCCACCCAACGGATCGCGGCGGCCTGGGCATCCGTCAGTTCGGGGTGTTCGCCCTCCGGCGACCGGCGACCGGCCATGACGTCGGCCACGAGCGTGACCTCCTCGGTGATCGCGAGGGCGGCCCGCTCGGCCTCAGTGAAGTAGTCGGTCTCGCGCCACGTCGACAGCACCGCGAGCCGGTCGCTCGTCTCGCCGAGCCCCAGCGCGAGCCGCGAGTGCAGGCGCAGGCAGTACGCGCACCCGTTGATCTGCGACGCCCGCATCTTGACGAGCTCGACGAGCAGCGGTTGCAGACCCGCCGCCTGCGCGGCCATCCCTGCCCGCTTCGAGACCTCGAGCAACGCCTGATAGACGTCGGGGTTCGACTTGTCGAGAAAGATCGCCACGACGCGCTTCTCGTTAGCCCTTGGCGGGCTTGACGCGGTCGATGGCGTCGGCGATGTCTTCGCCCACGTACGGCACGTTGTCGCGCACCTTGCCCTGGATGTCAGAGACCGTGCTCTGCACGTTGGGCTGCTCCCAGGTGTTCTTGGCCTTCTTCTTGACGTCGTCGACGACCTTCTTGCCCTGCGGCGTCGAGGCGAAGATCGCGCCCGCGATCGCGCCGATGATGAGAACGGGTAGTGCTCCGCGCATGATGACCTCCCAGTTGGATGATGCGAGATAAGTACCCCACAACGCTAAGCCACCCAGCCACCGTGGCAACCCCGTTGCCGAGAGCCCGCTACTCGTGCAAGAGGGCGATCCGCTCGGCGAGGTAGGCCTGCAGCGGCCGTGGGGTCGCGGCGGGGTTCCACGTGATCATCAGGATTCCGTCGGCCACCGTGACCGGCCCCACCCCGCTCGCGGGGTCGAGCAGTTGGTGGCCGAAGTTGACGACCTCACCGGGGGCGAATCTTCCGCGCACGGCGGCCCGCCGCCACTCGCGCCTCTCTTCGGCCTCCGGGGACTTGTTCGCGACGCCGCGGAGCGGTTCGACGGCACGGGTGACTTCGCCGCTCGAGTACAGTCGCCCGTCGCGGTCGAGCAGGATTGCCCCGAGTCGCCATGCCCTCCCGGCGGGTACGAGTCTGACGCGGCCGAACTCGACAGGCCCGATCCGCCCGCGCTTCACGGTCGCGAGCGCCTCGTCGGGCACGGCGGAGTGTTCGAGCTCACGCACCACGCGCGCGAGCATCTCGCGCTGTTCTGCGGATGCGGGTTCGTGCATGCCTTCAGTGTGCCCGTTCCGCGCCTGGCCCGTGGGAGGATTCCCCCGTGACCGATCGCCGCATGCTGCTCGACACCGCTGCACTCTATTTCCGCGCCTTCTACGGCGTACCCGACACCGTGCACGCCCCGAACGGCATGTCCGTCAACGCCGTGCGCGGCCTGCTTGACATCATCACCAAGCTCGTGACCCAGTTCGAACCCACCGAGGTCGTCGCCTGCTGGGACGACGACTGGCGACCGCAGTGGCGGGTCGACCTCATCCCCACCTACAAGACGCACCGCGTGCTCGAGGTCGTGCAGGACTCCTCGATCGAGGAGGTGCCCGACCTGCTCTCCCCGCAGGTGCCCGTGATCCGCGAGGTGCTCGGCGCGCTCGGAATCCCCGTGGTCGGCGCCGCGCACCACGAAGCCGACGACGTCATCGGCACGCTCGCCTCCGTCTCCCCGATGCCCGTCGACGTCGTCACGGGCGACCGTGACCTGTTCCAGCTCGTCGACGACGCGCGTGGTGTGCGCGTCATCTACACGGGACGCGGGATGTCCAATCTCGAGGTGCTCGACGACGCCGGGCTCGTCGCCAAGTACGGCATCACGCCCGCCCAGTACGCGGACTTTGCGGCGATGCGCGGCGACGCCTCCGACGGGCTTCCGGGGGTGGCGGGCGTGGGCGAGAAGACCGCCGTCACACTGCTGGGCACCTTCGGCGACCTCGACGGCATCATCGCGGGCGCCGCCGACCCCGCATCATCCATGTCGCCGTCGGTGCGGGCGAAGATCATCGCGGCCGCGGACTACCTCAAGGTCGCGCCCACCGTCGTGAAGGTCGTGCGCGACCTCGACCTGCCCCCGTTCGACGCGCGCATCACGGCGTTCAGCCCCGATGAGGATGCCGAGCTCCAGCGTCTCGCGACCGAGTGGGGGCTCGGCACGGCCATGTCCCGCGTGGTGGCCGCGCTGCAGTCTCGCGTGCAGTGACCGCGCTGAGAACACCCGTTCGCCGCGCATCATATGTCGCACTCGGCATAATGTCACCCGGGTACAGCGAAATCGCGCGATGATCGGCGGTTTCGAATAACCTTCCACCGTGAAGTTGGAGCAGGCTCGGTGGGGGATCGAGCAAACCCGCCTCGCGGCGTGCTCCGCAGAACCCATCCGCACCCCTGGCACCATTCAGCCCCACGGCGCCCTCCTCGGCATCGACCGGGAGTCGCGACGCATCGTTGTGGCGAGCGAGAACCTCGAGTCCGTGCTCGGTGTCGCCCCCGAGTTCGCGCTCGACCATGTTGTCGCAGACCTCGTCGGTGAAGACCGACTCCCGGCCCTACGAGTCGCCGCAGAGGGCGCGAACCCCGTCACATTCGACATGAACGGATACCGCGTCGACGCGATTGTGCACCGCAACGAGGGACCCCTCGCGTTCGTCGAATTCGAACCGACGCTCACGGTAACGGGCGATAGTGCCTCCGGTGTGTATGCGGCGGCCCACCGACTCGCTGCCCTGCAGGGCAGCGACGACCTGGTGGATGCCGTGACGCGAGAGTTCTCCGCGATCACCGCGTTCGACCGCGTCATGGTTTATGACTTCCACCCCGACGGCCATGGGGAGGTGGTCGCGGAAACCCGTGCGGACGGCATGGACCCGTACCTCGGCCTGCACTTCCCCGCCTCCGACATCCCCGCCCAGGCGCGCGATCTCTACTTGACGAAACTCTCCCGCGCCATCGTGAGCACGTCCCGCCCCAGCGTCGGCCTCCTCGCGGTGCCGGGCACGGTCGCGGCAGACCTCGACCTCAGCCTCGCTGAGTTGAGGAGCGTCTCGCCGTTCCACCTGCAGTTCATGAGGAACATGGGGCAGGCATCCACCGTCTCGTTCTCCCTCGTGTATCGCGGGCAACTGATCGGCATGATCACGTGCGCCCACAACACGGAGCGGCGACTGCCGTTCATCCTGCGACGCAGCCTCGAGGTGCTCGCGAATCAGATCGCGCTCGAGATCGGGTCGGCCCGCGAGATCGCCGCGCTGCGCCGGCACGTCGAGATCGACTCGTTGTGTTCCGCGCTGGTGAGCAAGATCGTCGCCTCCGACGACCTCGTCGCGGCGCTGCTCGAGGGAAATCTCACCGTGCTCGATCTCATTCCGGCAGACTCGGCGGCCATCTGCCTCTCCGGTATCGTCTTCGGCACGCCCGGTGCACCCCTCGCGGTGCTGGACGAACTCGTGGGCGCGGCCGGCGGTGCGATCCTGGAGACCAACGCGCTCAGCACGATCCACCCGGCGCTCGCGGCGCGCATCCCCGACCTGGCCGGCGTGCTTTTCGTGCCGCTCGAAGCGCCGGGCGACTTCATCGCGTTCTTCCGCGGCGAGGTCACGCGCACGATCGACTGGCTCGGAGACGTCTCACAGCAGCACGAGCAGGAGGTTCTCGCACCGCGCGCCTCGTTCTCGGCGTGGACGCAGAGCGTCTCGGGTACGAGTCTGCCCTGGAACGATCTGGCCCAGGAGGCACACGACCTCGCGCGTGACATCGACGGTGCACTGCTGCGGCGCGGCGAGTCCCGCCTCGCGACACTCGCACTGCATGATCCGCTCACTGGCCTTCCGAACCGGCGCTTTCTCATGACCGAACTCGACCGCACCCTCGGTCTCGGCGGCGACCTGTCGCTGCTGTTCGTCGACCTCGACGGCTTCAAGTCGGTCAACGACACACGCGGACACGAGACCGGCGACCGTCTGCTCATCGAAATTGGCCGACGACTCACCGCTCACACGCGCGAGAACGACCGGGTGGCACGGCTCGGCGGGGACGAGTTCGTGGTCATCTGCGACGGCATGACGGGGGCGGATGCCCACACCCTCGCCGAACGCATGGTGGAGGCCATACGTCAGCCGTTCGACGGCCAGACCGTGACCGCCTCGATCGGCATCCTGCGTGTCTCTGACGACGACAGTGCCGTCGACGTGTTGCAGCGCGCGGACGCCGCCATGTACCGCGCGAAGGGGGCGGGGCGCAATCGCGTTTCGGCGTGACGCGCACACTGCAGGCGCCGCGCTGGGCCGCACACCGCGTGGCTCAGCACGATCTAGGGTGAGATCGTGCGAAACGTGCGGGATGCCCTGTGGAGATGATCGCGCTCGTCTCCGAGGTGCTGTCCCTCATCGTGCTCGTCGCGGCGGCGATCTGCGCCGTCATCTGGGCGGTCCTGAGGGTCGCGCGGGGTCCCTGGCGTGAAGTGTCGGCGGAGGAGTCCGACGGCGAACTGCGTTGGATGACCGACGACGGGGAGTTCTACTCGATTTCCGCCGCAGAGTTTGACGCCCCCGACTCGGGTGACGGGCCCACGGTGTTCTATCGGGTCAACCTGCCCGACATGCCGCACGACGAACCGATCGCGCACGACGAGCGAACCCTGCGCACGCTCGCGATCGTGCTCGGCGCGGTAGGCGTCGTAGCGACGGTGGCATCGTTCGTCGCCGTGCTGATCGGGTAGCGCACTTCTCGGGCCCTATCGTAGACTGTCGACAATCTGCAACGAGATCTCTCGTGACCGACAGTAACAAGATGGGAATCCTGTGACCGCGCGCGTCGTCGTCTTTGACCCCTACATCGACCCGGATTGGACCATGGTGTTCAGCAAGGTCATGGAGTCAGAGCACCTCGAGTTCATCGTCCCCGAATCCACCGAGGTGGCCGACGAGGCGATCCGCGCGGCGGACGTCGTCATCGCGACGGGACGGCGGAAGGTGGACGCAGCGGTGCTCGACACGCTCGAACATGCGGTGGGCATCCTCTGCCTCGGTGTCGGCAAAGACCAGGTCGACCAGCCCGCCGCGAGCGAGCGGGGAATCGAGGTGCGCAACGTACCCGACTACTGCACACGCGAGGTTGCCGACCACGCGCTCACACTGCTGCTCGCGGCGCAGCGGCGGCTCATCCCGCTCGCGGCCTCCGCGAAGGCAGGCATGTGGAACGTCTACGGCACACCCGAGGTGGATGCCCTGCGCAGGCTCGACGGGCAAACCCTTGGAGTGATCGGCGCGGGCCGCATTGGGGCGCTCATCGCCCAGCGCGCAGCGGCATTCGGATTCGAACTCATCGCGTATGACCCGTTCGTGCGACCGGATCCCTCCGACCTGTTCGAGCACGTGACCCTCGATGAGCTCGCCGCTCGCAGCGACGCAATCGTCGTGAGCGCCGCGCTCACGCCAGAATCACGTCATACGATCGACGCGGACTTCCTCGGCAAGGTGCGCGAGGGCGTCATCATCGTCAATGTCGCCCGCGGTGGACTCATCGACGAGGATGCCCTACTCGCCGCGCTCGAGCGTGGAACCGTCGCCGTCGCCGCCCTCGACGTGCGTGCGAAAGAACCGCCCGACCCGGCAACCGATGCTCTCGCCGGACGCCCCGACGTCATCGTCACACCGCACCTCGGCGGAACATCCGTCGAGGCGTTCGACGACCTGCTCCTGCTCGCGAGCCGCACTGTGCGCTCGATGCTCCAGGCAGCCGGGCGCATCCCTGACGAGGCGGCCGCGTGAGGCTCGACGCCGACGCGGTCGTGCGGCACGAGCCCGAGGGCGGCCCGGTCTTCTCCGGCACGGCGCTGACGCGCTACCGCGACGGCGACACCGATGTGCTGCTGTGCGCCTACCGCACCGGATCAGCGAAAGTGAGTGCCGACGGCCGAATCGAGATGCGAGAATCACGTGACGGCGGAGTGACGTGGATGCCCGTGCCGTCACCGCTCGACGCCGACCGGGGCTCCCCGCTCGCGCCCGCCGGGGGTGATGTGCAACTCGCCGGTCCCCACCTCGGGTCGGACTCGCAGGGCACCGTCATCCTCGTCGCCGCGCGCATGCGCGTCGTTCCTGAAGGTCACGCCAGCTTCGACGCGCAAGCAGCGGGCATCGTCGACGCCGAGTGCGTGGTCGCGCGGTTCGCCGACGGTGAGTGGGGCGAGCCGGTCGTGCTGGATGCTCGGCGCACGCCCGACGAGTGGGGGATCCCCTGCGGCCCCCCGGTCTCTCTCGGCGGCGGACGATGGCTCGTGCCCGCGGAGCGGCACGCGAAAGTCCACGTCCCCGAGTGGTTGCGCGGCTATCACGCTCTAGAGTTGCTCTCCGACGACGACGGCCGCACGTGGGCAGTCGCCGGACCCATGCTCAACGACCCCGACCGAGAGGTCGTGTACTACGACCAGCACGTCGCTCGGCTCGAGTCAGGTCGACTGCTGTCGCTCGCGTGGGTGCACGATGTCATCGACGATGTGACCCTCACGGCGCGTACGGGGGTGAGCGACGACGACGGCGCGACGTGGGTCGGCCCGCGGTCGACGCCGTTGCAGGGTGGCCCCGCGGACCCCATCGCGCTCGGCGGTGGACGGGTCGTCGCGAGCTACCCACACCGCAACGCGCCCGCGGGTGTGCGCCTGTGCCTCTCCCGCGACGATGGCGAAACCTGGGATCTCGACACCGAGTTCGTGGTGTGGGACGAGACCGTGCGCGCGGTCACGGGAGTGCTCGCGAGCGCTCCCGTCGCAGCCGAGCGGCCGGAGCCGCTGTGGGACACGATGTGGAGCTGGTCATTCGGTCTCCCGACCGCTGCTGGGCTCGCCGACGGCAGCGTGGGCGTCGTGTTCTACGCGACAGATCCGGACGGTGCGCGCGTCGTGCGGTTCGCGCGAGTGTCCGTCTAGGATTTCGACGGGTTTGAAGCCGCGCCATCCAACCACAGCGTGTCGGAGGGATCGCTGTGCGTACCGCCCGAATCGACGTGCTTCGCCGAGATCGTGTCGCCTTTCGTGATGACGTGCACGAGCGCCATCGCATGACCGCGGCCCAGACCGTAGTCTGCGGCCAGCCACTCCACAATCGGGGTCGCTTTCGTCGTCGAATCGAAGCCTCTCGCGGTCGCGAGTTCCACGAACTGTCGGGGCGTGAGACCCGTCTTCTGCTCGATGTTGTCAAGATACGCCTGGAACGACATGTCGGCCCTTTCCGTCGGTCCCGTCAGTCTAAATTGGTCCCGTGAGTCACCGAACCCCCGACGTGCGCCGTTGGGTGGGCGTCTCCGCCCTCGCCGTCGCCGTCTTCCTGGCCATCGAATCGATCACCAAACTCACCGCGGGCGACCGCCCCGAATTGGATGATTCGGCCGCCCTCATCGAATACACCCAGTCCACCGCGGTGCAGACCATCATCGTGATCCTCGCCGACACCTTCCTCATGGCGTTCCTCATCGTGTTCCTGGGGGCGTTCCGACAGTTGGTGAACAAGGCGCGGCCCGACCTCGAGTGGATCGCCGACATCATGTTCGGCGCAGGCCTCGTGTTCATCGCGGTCACGCTCGTGGGCGACGCGATGGATGGCGGCGCGGCACTCGATGTCATCGGGCTGACTCCGGATGCATCATCCATTCGCGCGCTCACCGAAGGCCACAGCATCATGTTCGGTTCGACGGGTGCCGTGCTGCTCGCGCTCGTGTCGGCGACCGCCGGCTACCTGACCTACGCGTCGCACGTCGTGCCCCGCTGGACCGGGATCCTCGCGGTGGTCACCGCCCTCTCGAACCTGGCGTGGGCGGTCGTCGGGTTCAATGGAACCTCGCCGAACAGTTTCTTCGCCGTCGGCGGCTTCGGTAACGCGATCCTCGCGATCTTCCCGTGGCTGGTCTGGGTGCTGTGCGTCGGCTTCACGACCGTGCGCGGTGCGCGTCCGGGAACGACTCGTGCGGGCACCGCCGAAGGGCAGGCCGCCGCGACGGCTTAGGCGGCGGGCGGCGGAGTGCTGCCGGGCTGCGGAGCGCCAGGAGCCGCGGGGCCGGGGCGACCCCCGGTGAGGAGCTTCCAGATGCCGAGGCCGGCACCCACGAACACCGCGATGTCGTCGGCGAAGCCCAGCGGGCCCGTGAGCAGCTCGGGAATCACGTCGACGGGCGACACCCCATAGAGGAGCGCCGCGACGGCGACGAGAACGGCGGCGGCGATCCTGCGTCCCTGACTCATAACCTCAGGCTAGCCCGCGGGGGCGGCGGGACGCGCGCGCATGTGCATCCGTTTGCCCTGCGCGCTGAAGATCGCGAGCACCTCGGTCGGTCCCGGGCCTGCCGAGCCGAGCCAGTGCGGGGTTCGCGTATCGAACTCGGCGGCCTCCCCCGGGCCCATCACGAGATCGTGGGTGTCGAGGACCAACCGCAGCCGCCCCGACAGCACGTAGAGCCACTCGTAGCCGTCGTGAATGCGCAGCTCGCGTCGATCGGTGGTGGGCGCCGGAAAGGTGATGCGCGACGCCTGCGAGGGCGACGACTCCGGTGAGAGCTGCTCGAACACGACCTGGTCGACGCGCGTCGTCACCCTCCTGACCCGGGGGTCGGGCACGACCCGCGGCACGAGGTCGTCGAGCTCCAGGCGCAGGGCACGGGCGACGGGGATGACGAGTTCGAGGTTGGGTGCGCGCTTGCCGGCTTCCAGCCTCGACAGCGTCGACGGCGAGATGGATGTTGCGGCAGAGAGCTCCTCGAGAGTGAGCCCCCGCTTCAGCCGAAAGCTCTTGAGCCGCTCGCCGATCTGGTGCAGGGCCGGGTCGGGCATCCGACACTCCCTTCCGCGGCTCGAGCGACCGTGCCATTTCGGCATGATATTTTGCCATAACTGTACGCGACGCAAGAGGGTGGAGCCATGACTGAGCACACCGACCCGTACACGTATTGGGAGAACCGCTACAGCGCGGGCCGCGCCTGGAGCGGCAACGTCAACGCCGCGCTCGAACGCGAAGTTGGGGAGATCGCTCCCGGCACCGCACTCGACCTCGGCAGCGGGGAAGGCGGCGACGCGCTCTGGCTGGCTCGCCGAGGGTGGGCGGTGACCGCGGTCGACATCTCCCCCTCCGCGATCGAGATCGGCAGAGCCGACCAGCAGCCCGACGACGACATCACGTGGGTCGTCGCCGACCTCACCGAGTGGCAGCCGCCAGCGATGTACGACCTCGTGACGGCGTGCTTTCTGCATTCGAGCGTCGGCGGGCTGCCGCGCGAGGCCATCCTGCGTCGTGTCGCCGCGGCCGTGGCGCCCGGCGGGCATCTGCTGGTCGTGGGCCACGCGGGCGTTCCGCCGTGGGCTGGGCACGATGCGGCGGGGCAGGATGCCGCGGCACACCACCACGCGGCCGTCGAGCTGCCCACCCCCGAGGAGGTTCGCGCGCAACTCTTCGAGGCGGGCGTCGGGCTCGACGAGTCCGAGTGGACCGTCGTGACGAGTGCCCTCGTCCCGCGACTGGCGACCGCGCCCGACGGCTCGACCGCGCCGATCGACGACAGCGTGCTTATGCTGCGTCGCGCGGGATGACCCGCGCCGCAGCATCCGTCACCAGGCGCTGACGCTGACCCCGAGCCACTCGGCGAGGTCGTCGATCTCGGCCCGCACCATCTCGTGCTCCTCGGCGTCGAACGGCAGAAACTCGTGCACCGCGTTCACGACGAGGCGCTCGTTCTCTCGATCGACTTCGGCGTCGAGCATGCCGACGAAGCGATCGCCCATCAGGATCGGGTACGCGAAGTACCCGTACTTGCGCTGCGGCTTCGGTTTGAACTGTTCGAGCACGTACTCGAACTCGAAGATCTCCTTGAGCCGCGGGCGGTCGAAGAGCATGCCGTCGTAGGGGTTGAGGAAGGCCACGCGTCCGCCCGCGTCGTCGGCGAGCGCCGCGACCGCCTCGGGATCGACGCGATACTTGCGTTTGTCACCCTCGATCACCGCGGGCTCCCCGGCGTCGCCCACCCGGGTCCACGGCGACTTTTGCTTCGCGATGCCGGCAGCCTGCAGTCGCCGCTCATTCAGGAGCCGCTCCGCCTCGTCGAACTCGTACTCGGGAAGGTTCTGTGGGTAGACGCGCTCGGCGAGATCCCACTTGCGCAGGCGTCCCTCGCGACCGACGATCGCAACGCGACCCTGCCGCTGCAGAAAGTCGAGCATGTGTACGACCTGGTTCGAGCCGTACCATCCGTCGGGCGGCACGCTCACCTCGGCCGTGTCGGGGATCTGACTCGCGAGCAACGGTCCCTCCGCGGTGAGCCGCGCGAGCACATCCACTCGAAACTTGTCGTTGGCCTCGAGCCACTCCCGCGTGCGCGGGCGGGTCGGCCAGCGTCGCATCGACGGGAGCATGAGAGGCAAGAGGCTCATGGGCCGAAAGGTGCCGTCGAACTCGAAGAGCAGCCGATCGTGCTCCACGGCCTTCGTCAGCTGCAGCGTCTCGTACGACGACCCGATGCGGGAGAACAGGATGCTGTGCTCAGCCGTCGCGATCGTCGCCGTCGGGTCGATCTTGATCTGACCCAGTTGTTCCGCGACCCCGACCACATCGCCCGGCCGATCGGCATCGAGCAGCTGGGCGCGGACGACGATGCGCCTCGCCTCGTCGCGCGTGAGGTGGTGGGGCACGGTGACAGGCTAGCGGGGACCACCGCTACTCGTGCCCCCATTAAGGGGGTATCCCGGTTAGGCTCGTGTTATGCCGTACAGCTACGTGACCCCCGGAAGCCACGGGCACGGCACCGTCGACGCCGCCATCGCCGCCGTGATTGCCGACCTCGAGCAGGGGCGCCACTACCTGCTGGGGGGCGTGGACGTTCCCACGAGCGAGGTCACGGGGTGGCTGCTCGAACTCGGTGCACGCGCGAGTCGCGGGGAGACGCTGGAGCCCCTCGCCTTCTGCCGCAGCTCGGGTGCAACGACGGCGGAGGAGTTTCGTATCTTCCCGTCCCACCAGCCCGACCCGTACGCGAACGTTGCAACTAGCGCGGTGGACATTACCCTCAAGGCATGACCTCCACCGTCTTCGAGCGGAGCAAGCCCAGCTCCCAGCTCGTCGAGAACTCCCTGACCGCATCGCGACTGGGTTCGTGGTGGATCGATGACTCGCCCGGCGAGCGCTTCGATGCCGCCAGTGGCGCGCTTCGCACCGACCTCGTCGTGGTCGGCGCGGGCTACACGGGCCTCTGGACCGCGATTCGCGCGAAGGAGCGCGACCCGAATCGCGACGTCATCGTCGTCGATGCCCGCACGGTCGGCTGGGCAGCGTCGGGACGCAACGGTGGATTCGTCGAGCACAGCCTCACGCACGGCGAGAGCAACGGCGAGCGCCGCTGGCCCGAGGAACTCGCGCAACTCGACCGGCTCGGCCACGAGAACCTCGACGCCATCGAGCACACCGTCGCGCGATACGGCATGAAGGTGGACTTCGAGCGCACCGGCACCCTGAGCGTCGCGATCGAACCGCACCAGATCGAGTGGCTCGCGGGAGAGAGCACCGCGACCGACATCGCCCTCGACGGGGCCGAAACGCGAGCCCAGATCGACTCGCCCACCTACCTCGCCGGTCGATGGGACACGCGGTCGACGGCGCTCGTGCACCCCGCCAAGCTCGCGACAGAGTTGGCGCGTGTCGCGACCGAACTGGGGGTGACGATCCACGAGAACTCCCGCGTGCTCGCCGTGGAGGGGCGAGGTGCCGAACAGGTCGTGAGACTCGAGAACGGCACGATCACGGCCGCCCACGTCGCGCTCGCGACGAATGTGTTCCCCTCACTGCTGACCCGCAACCGGCTCATGACCGTGCCCGTGTACGACTATGTACTCGCCACCGAGCCCCTCGACGCGGCACAACTCGACTCGATCGGATGGCGCAACCGCCAGGGCGTCGCCGATCTCGCCAACCAGTTCCACTACTACCGGCTGTCGGCGGACAACCGCATCGTGTTCGGCGGCTACGACGCGATCTACCACGCGGGCGGACGCATCCGGGCGCGGTATGAAGATCGCCCGACAAGCTATCGCACCCTCGCGAGTCACTTCTTCACGACCTTCCCACAGCTCGAGGGTCTGCGGTTCAGTCACCGCTGGGCCGGGGTCATCGACACCTCGACGCGCTTCTGCGCGTTCTTCGGCACGGCTCGGGGCGGGCGAGTCTCCTACGCCGCGGGGTTCACGGGCCTCGGTGTGGGAGCCGCCCGGTTCGCGGCCGACGTCATGCTCGACCAGCTGGGCGGGGTGGCGACAGAACGCACAGAGCTGCGGATGGTGCGGGAGCGGCCACTTCCGTTTCCGCCGGAGCCCGCAGCATCCATCGGCATCAACCTCACGCGCGCCTCGCTCGACCGCGCCGACCACAACTACGGCAAGCGCAACCTCCTGCTGAAGACCCTGGATGCCGTCGGGCTGGGGTTCGACTCATGACGCCGCTCACCCCCGGCCACATCACCGACGCACTCGGGTGCACCATCGATCACGCGCCCGTGCCCGCCGAGCGGGTGGTATCGGGGTCGCCCACGGAGGGTTACGTTGCGCTCGACGAGATCGGCGGGTGCGAGGTGGGCGTGTGGGAGATGTCTGCCGGGGTCGCCACCGATGTGGAAAGCGACGAGGTCTTCGTGGTCATCGCGGGACGCGGCACCGTGACCTTCGACGAGCCAACCGGCCTGCAGCCGATCGATCTCGCCGCGGGGTCGACGGTGCGCCTGAGTGCGGGAATGCGCACGACGTGGACCGTGCACGAAACGCTGCGAAAGATCTACGTCGCCAGCTAGCCCTCGCTGAGCGACCGCAGCACCGACGCGAAGGCGCGCACCTCGTGCTCGGGTCGGCTGCGCAGCTGATCGCGCAGTCGCGCCTGCTGAACCGCACGCACGGCGTTCACGCGTTCTACGGCCTCGGGCGTCGGCGAGAGCACGCGAGCACGGCCATCCTTCTCGTCGGCCCTGCTGACGACGAGACCCGCGTCTTCGAGCATGCGCACCTGCCTGCTCACGACACTCTTGTCGGTGTCGAGGGCCTCCGCGATGACGGAGGCGTTCGTCTCCCCCACACGCACGATCATGCTGAGCACTTTGTAGCCCACGGGCTTGAGGTCTGGATGAATCTGCTGGGCCGCGTTCTTGAAGAACAGGCGAACGCGACCGAGCAGGAGTCCGAACTGCTCCTCCGCCTCCACGATCGCCTCGTCCTTGTTCGTCACGGTGGTCATGCTATGCGAACGGCGCCCGTCGCGGGTGCGCCGACCTCGGCCTCGGCGAGGTCGATCGCCGCCTCCTCCGCCTGCTCGGCGAGCTTCTGGCCGGCGGTCTTCGTCGAGAGCGCCTTGTTGGGGATGAAGAGGATTGCGACGAGGCTCACGACGGCGAGCGGAATCGCGATCATGAACGCGTCGGCGATACCGAGACCGTAGGCTGACTCGACGATCACGCGAATCGTCTGCGGCAGCTCGCTCACATTCGGCAGCGTGCCGGTGCCGAGCGACTTCAGCGCCGCGATCTCGTCGGGCGTCTTCGGTACGAAAGTCTCGAGCGAGGCCTTCACGTGTGAGGCAACCTGGGAGGCGAGGATGCTGCCCATCACCGTCACCCCGATGGCGCCCGAGACCGAGCGGAAGAAGTTCACGTTCGCGGTCGCGGCCCCCAATTGCTCGACGGGGGTGTCGTTCTGCACCACGAGCGTGAGGTTCTGCATGACCATGCCGAGGCCGGCGCCCAGCACCACCATGTACACGGAGACCCACAGGAAGTCGGTATCGAAGCGCAGTGTGGAGAGCAGGGATACGCCCGCGAGAACGAGAACGGAGCCCAGCACCATCCACCGCTTCCATCTGCCGAAGCGGCTGATGAACTGGCCGATGAGGATCGACGCACCCATCTGACCGACGACCATGGGGATGGTCATGAGACCCGACTGGGTGGGGTTGGCGCCGCGTGCGAGCTGGAAGTACTGCGCGAGGAAGACACTCGTCGCGAACATCGCGACCCCCACGGCGATGGAGGCGACGACCGCGAGCGTGAAGGTGCGGTTGCGGAACAGCGACATCGGCACGATGGGCTCCGCCACGACGAACTGCACGATGACGAACCCGACGAGCGAGAGCGCCGAGATACCCACAATCACGAAGCTCTGCAGGGAGTTCCACTCGAACTGCGTGCCCCCCATCGAGACCCAGATGAGCAGGAGCGAGACTCCGACGGTGAGGAGTATCGCGCCGAGGTAGTCGATGCGCACCCGGTCGCGCGTGCTCGCCGGCAGGTGCAGCGTCACCTGGATGATGAAGATCGCGGCGATCGCGAGTGGAAGCGGCAGAAAGAAGTTGGCGCGCCACCCGAGAGCGTCGGTGACGATGCCGCCGATGAGCGGCCCGCCGATCGTCGCGACCGCCATGATGCCGCCCACGATCCCCATGTACTTTCCACGCTCGCGCGGGCTGATGATGAGGGCCACGGCGACGAAGACGAGTGACATGAGGCCGCCGACACCGATGCCCTGCACGACGCGCAGAGCGATAAGGAACGAGGTGTCCTGCGCGAAGCCGGCCGCGACGGTGCCGAGGGTGAACAGCCCGAGAGCGATCTGCAGCAGCAGTTTGCGGTCGAGGAGGTCGCTGAGCTTGCCCCAGATCGGAGTCGACACCGCCGTGGCGAGCAGGCTCGCCGTGATGACCCACGTGTACGCCGCCTGGTCGCCGCCGAGGTCGGAGATGATGCGGGGCATCGAGGTCGACACGACCGTGCCCGAGAGCACGGCGACGAACATGCCCATGATGAGGCCCGACAGGGCGACCATGATCTCGCGCGGGGACCGGGTCTGCTCGGCGCTGTGCGCGGGGAGGGTGGGGGTTGCTGATGACACGACGAACGTCCTACTCATAGTTGATTTAGGTCAACTATAAGTAATTAGATGACTTAGATCAACTATTCCCGCTGATGTCGTCGCGCGCGGCGATGAAGGCGTCGACAGCACGACGCAGCTGCTGCTCAGTGTGCGCCGCCGACACCTGCACGCGCAGGCGCGCGAGCCCCATCGGCACGACCGGGTACGAGAACGCCGTGACGTACACGCCCCGACGTCGAAGCGCCTGCGCCATCGCCGCGGCGTCGCGAGCCTGCCGGATCATGACGGGAATGATCGGATGCTCGCCCGCCAGCAGATCAAACCCCGCCGCCGACATGAGCTCGCGGAACAGCGCCGCATTCGCTCGCAGCCGCGCACGGGCATCCGCCCCCGACCGCACCTGCGCGAGCGCCTCGAGCGACCCACCCACGATGGCCGGTGGAATCGAGTTCGAGAACAGGTACGGTCGCCCGCGCTGGCGCAGCAGGGCCACGATGGATGCCCGACCGCTGACATACCCGCCGGAGCCGCCGCCGAGCGCCTTGCCCAGTGTTCCGGTGATGATGTCGACCCGATCGCCGACCCCGAAGTGCTCGGGAGTACCCGCGCCCGTGTCCCCCATGAAGCCGACCGCATGGGAGTCGTCGACCATGACCATGGCGCCGGCCGCCTCGGCGGCGTCGCACAGCTCGGGCAGCGGCGCGATGTATCCGTCCATGGAGAAGACGCCATCCGTTACGACGAGGGTGCGGCCGCCGGGCGTCGCGGATTCGAGCTGCGTGCGCAGGTCATCCATGTCGCGGTTGCGGTACCGCAGTCGCTTCGCCTTGGAGAGGCGGATGCCGTCGATGATCGACGCGTGGTTGAGCTCGTCAGAGACGACCGTGTCGTCGGCACCGAGCAGGGTCTCGAAGATGGCGCCGTTCGCATCGAAGCACGACGGGAAGAGGATGGTGTCCTCCGTGCCCAGCAACTCGGTGATCTCCCGCTCGAGCTGCTTGTGGATGTCCTGGGTGCCGATGATGAACCGCACACTGGCCATGCCGAAGCCGCGCTCCTGCAGCGTGCGGGTCGCGGCCGCCACGACGTCGGGGTGGTTGGCGAGCCCGAGGTAGTTGTTGGCGCACAGGGTGATGAGCTCACCCTCGGCGGTCTCGACCACCGAGCCCTGCGGGGTGACGATGGGTTGCTCGACCTTGAGAAGGCCCGACTCCTCGATCTCGCGCAGGGCCGCGTCGAGCTGACTGAGCACGCTGTCGTTCATCATGAGATTTCACTCCACTCGAGGATGACCTTGCCGCCGTTACCCGCACGCGCCGTAGCGAACGCGGCCTCCCACTCGTCCACCGGATATCGGTCGGTGATGACCGCCGAGACGTCGAGCCCCGACGCGAGCATCGCCGACATCTCGTACCAGGTCTCGTACATCTCGCGACCGTAGATGCCCTTGATCGTGAGCATGTGGGTGACGACGCGCGCCCAGTCCACCGCTATCGGAGCCGTCGGCAGGCCGAGCATCGCGATGCGACCGCCGTGGTTCATGTTCGAGAGCATCTCGGTGAGCGCGCTCGGCTGGCCGCTGATCTCGAGGCCCACGTCGAAACCCTCCCGCATGCCGAGCCGCTGTTGGGCATCCGCCACCCGCTCTGTTCGCACGTCGAGAGCGAGGTCGACGCCCATCTCGCGCGCGAGCGCGAGGCGCTGTTCGTTGACATCGGTGACGACGACGTAGCGCGCCCCGACGTGCCGTGCCACCTTCGCGGCCATGAGACCGATGGGGCCGGCGCCCGTGATGAGTACATCCTCACCGACGAGGGTGAACGACAGAGCGGTGTGAACGGCGTTGCCGAGGGGGTCGAAGATCGCTGCCAAATCGGGTTCGATCCCCGCCGAATGCACCCAGAGGTTGCCTTCGGGCATGACGACGAACTCGGCGAATGCCCCATCGCGGTTGACGCCGAGGCTCGACGTACGAACACACAGCTGTCGGCGACCCGCCCGGCAGTTGCGACACGTGCCACACACGATGTGGCCCTCGCCCGAGACGAGGTCGCCCACCGCGACCGACGTCACTCCGTCGCCGAGCGACTCGACGACACCGCTGAACTCGTGGCCCGGGATGAGCGGCGGCACGATAGTCGACGCCGCCCACGCGTCCCACGAGTCGATGTGCAGGTCGGTGCCACATATCCCCGTACGCAGAATTCGTACCTTGACCTCGCCGGGCCCGGCCTCGGGTTGCGGCACATCGACGAGCCGCAGGCCAGGGGCAGCGTCGTTCTTTCGAAGCGCCCTCACTCGATCGATGCTAACCCCGCCCCCGACGAGGGGGAACGGGGTGAATCACACGAGGGGAACGGGCACGTCCTCCTCGGGAATGACCGAATCCTTCTGCTGGGCGTAGCCCTCAGAGAGGATGCGGTACGACTTCGTCAAGAAAGCCAGGAAGGCGATGACGACCATGATGAGACCCGCGAAGAAGAACACGAGCGCGATACCGCGCGCCTCACCCTCGCCGAGCAGCCAACCCCACGTCGCCTGGCCTGCCTCGGTGTTCATGTACGGGATGATGAAGAACTCGGCGATGGGGGCGATGAGGAACGCCGTGATCGGTGCCGCCGCCGCCTCGAAGGCCGCCGCGAACCCGAACACACGACCCTGGGTGCGGAACGGCACAACCTTCTGGATGACGGTCTGCTCGGCAGCCTCGACTGCCGGGATGAGCATCATGTACACCCAGATGCCGGCGGCGTACAGGAACCACCACTCGCGAATCGTGAAGAGCGCCCCCAACAGACCCATGGCCACGACGACGAGAAGCATGGTGCGGATCGGGTTGCGACCGAGACCGAACTTGGCGATGACGATGCCACCGATGATGAATCCCGTCGACGCGACGCCGAACACCACGCCCCACAGCTCGACCGGGAAGAGCTCGAGGCCGTAGGGGTCCATGAGCGCCATGTAGACGCCGCCGATGAGGTTGTTGAACGTCGAGAAGATGATGAGGGCGAAGAGGCCAGGAACCAGCTTGATCGCGGTGAGCGCACCCCGCACATCCACGAACGGTTGTGCCTCATCGACGTGCGGCTTCTCTTCGGGAATCTTCAGCGTCAGGAGATGGATGACCGCGACCGCCGTCATCCCGATCGCGATGAACAGCGTCGGCCCCATCCCCAGCAGGCCGATCGACAGACCCGAGAACACGCTCGTGACGATGAACGCGAGACCCGTGACGGTACCCACGAGGCCATTCGCGTTGGCGTGCCGCTCCACGGGAACGAGCAGGGTGACGGTCGTCGAGAGCGCGATGTTGCGCATGTTCTCGATGACGCCACCGAACAGGATGACGCCCGCGAAGATCCAGAACCAGGGGCCGCCCAGGTTGAGGATCTCCCCTTCCGGCACGAGCAGCCAGATCACGCCCGCGATGACGAACGCGACGAGCGTGGTGGTACTCGCGAAGATCATCGCCTGATGTTTGCGATACCGGTCGACGATGGATCCGAAAACCATGCCGAAGAGCGCGACGAGCAGCATGTAGGCGCCGCCGATGATGCCGGTGGCGAGCACCGACCGCGTCTCGATGTACACCCAGAAGGTGAGTCCGAACCACAGGTAGCTCGTGGTGAGGTTCGCGATCGCGGTGTTGACGAGCACGTTGAGGAACGTGCGCATGCCGCCGGGGGGCGGGACGTGAGTATCGGTGGGAGTGGCGGGAGCAGGATCCGTCATCCGGATAGCTTAACGGAGCATGTGAACGGCGTCCACATGCTCCGTTCAGCGTAAACCAGCCCTAGGAAACAGTGGACTCCTGCGGACCCGCAGGCTGCGTTTCTGACTGGTAACCCATGGGCATTTCCATGACCTGATAGATCTGGGGCGAGTACCAGAGTTCACGGCCACCGCGCCCATGGGATCCAAGGCTTTTTAGCCACCCGCGAGCTTCCGCGTTCTTGATGAGATTCCGGGCGCCCTGATTGGTCAGTTCGAGACTCGTCTCGACGTGCTTAACCGTCACGAATGGATTGCGGACGACAATGTCAACGAGACGCGCCAAACTCGATCGTTCCTTAATGGCCTCCGCGTGATAGCTCTCTCGAATCTTGATGAGCCGCTGGGCCCGTTCAACCGCGTCGTTTGCTTGCTCGCGCACTGCCCGGAGGAAAAACACGAGCCAGCCATCCATGTCCCCGTGCTCCCGGACGGATTGAAGACGAAGGTAGTAGTCGTCTCGATGCGTTTCGAAGTAGTGAGACAGGTATAAGAGCGGGAGCGGTAGGCGCTTCCGCTCAAGGAGCAAGAGGTTGATCAGGAGTCGACCCATCCGACCGTTGCCATCGAGAAACGGGTGAATGGTCTCGAACTGATAGTGCATGAGCGCGGCCTGTATAAGGGCGGGCAGGCGGCGCCCGTCCTCGTTGACGAAACGCTCCCAATCGCTGAGGAGTTTGGGAAGGTGTTCGGGGAGGGGAGGAACGAAGCTTGCGGTTTCCGGAGTCGCCCCAGGGCTGCCGACCCACACAGGAGAACGCCTGAATTCACCTGGCATCTTTTCTTCGCCTCGCACGCCCGCCATCAGCGTCGCGTGTACTTCGAGAATTAGTCGCTGCGTAATGGGAAGTGTTTTTGCGAGCCCGTACGCCTGCCGAGTCGCATCGAGATAGCGGCGTACCTCGGCGGTGTCATCGGTCCCTGATTCCTCATCGATCTCAGATTGGAACACGTCCGAGAGCGAAGCTTGGGTTCCTTCTATTCGAGAACTCGCGAGTGCTTCTCGCCGCTGGTATGGGCCGATAAGCATCCCTGGGTCAGTGATAAGCATGCCTAGACCCTGGAGGTGCCCAAGCGCAGCATCCGCTTCAGAGAGCTCCGCCACAACCGTCGGACTCAGCGGGAGCTCGCGCGGAATCGACCGAGGGAGGTAGAAGGTGAATGCCCACTTGTTTCCGTATTCGCGAGCAGGTGAGCCGAACACGGAATCGATGAATCGCTTCGCATCCATTCCACAAACTTACAACTCAAACCCCGCCTAAGTTGGAAGTTCGAAACATCGGTACTACCGAACTTGGAACGTCAGACCACACTTCCAACTCACACGGCGGCTGAAGTGGAATCAGATCGTCGACGCGTCGATCACGAAGCGGTAGCGCACGTCAGAGGCGAGCACACGATCCCATGCCTCGTTCACCTGGGCCACGTCGATGAGCTCCGTGTCGGGCACGATGCCGTGCTCGGCACAGAAGTCGAGCATCTCCTGCGTCTCGCGAATGCCGCCGATGCTCGAACCCGCGAACGAACGGCGGTTGCCGAAGAGGGTGAAGACCCGCAGCGACAGCGGCTCCGGCGGTGCGCCCACGTTGACCATCGTTCCGTCGAGCCTGAGAAGCCGCAGGTAGGTGTCGAGGTCGAGCGGGGCAGAGACCGTGTTGATGATGAGGTCGAACTCGTTGCGATGAGCCCTGAGGGCGCCCGCCTCCTCGGTGGCGACGTAGTGGTCAGCGCCGAGGCGAGCCGCATCATCCTTCTTCGAGTTCGAGCGCGAGATCACGGTGACCTCCGCGCCCATCGCGTGAGCGAGCTTGACGGCCATGTGACCGAGGCCGCCGAGGCCGATGACCGCGACCTTCTTGCCGGGGCCAGCGCCCCAGTGCTTGAGGGGCGAGTAGGTCGTGATGCCCGCGCACAGCAGCGGTGCGACGGCGGCGTAGTCGAGGGACTCGGGCACGCTCAGCACGAAGTCCTCGTCGACGACGACGTGAGTCGCATAGCCGCCCTGCGTCACGGTGCCGTCTCGGTCGACCGAGCCGTAGGTGCCGACGTTGCCGCCCAGGCAGTACTGCTCCTCGCCCGCGAGGCAGTTCTCGCACTCGCGACACGAGTTGACCATGCACCCGACGCCCACGCGATCGCCGACCTTGTGCTTCGTGACCTCGGTGCCGACCTCGCTCACGGTGCCGACGATCTCGTGACCGACGACGAGCGGGTGGTGAATCTTGCCCCAGTCCTCGCGAACGGTATGGATGTCGGAGTGACAGATTCCCGAGTAGGCGATGTCGATCAGAACATCCTTCGGGCCGACATCGCGTCGCGTGATCGTCACGGGTTCGAGCGGAGCGGTGGGGGACGATGCGGCGTACGCGTTCACGGTGAGCATGAGTCCATCGAACCACGTAATACCGCATCATCCGCCAGTTAGCCTGGAGCGGTGAGCGACACGGCACCCGAGACAACCCCCGAGCAGCGACTGCGCGGGGCCCTTGCCGTCGACTCGGCCTCAGACCGGCTGCAGGCAGCCCTCACCGCGGGAACCTATCCCCAACCCGAGTATGTTGAGGCGCTCATCGAGCGCTGCGCGATCGAGCCCGACTTCTCGGTGCGCGAGATGCTCACGTGGGCGCTCACGCGGCATCCGGCCGATCTCGTCGTACCGCTCGCCGTCGGCGAGACGCGGTCGGTGTTCCCGCAGGCGCGCAGCCAGGCGCTGCACACCCTGTCGAAGGTCGGCGACGCTCGCGGCTGGGAGGCGATCACCCCCGAGCTGCTCGCGGACGAGGAAACCGAGGTGGCCCGCACCGCCTGGCGCGCGGCCGCCCTGCTCGCGCCGGACGCCTCACGCGCGGCTCTCGTCGAGACGCTCGCGACGCAACTCGGGCGCGGAGAACGTGAGACTCGGTTCAGCCTCAGCCGCGCACTCGGTGTGCTCGGCGACGTCGCGCGGCCCGCGCTCGAGGCCGCGCGCGGCTCCCACGACTCCGACGTGCGCACCCACGCGGTGGCGACGTTGCGCATGCTCGACGACCCCGACGAGAGCTTCGACACCGCCGTGTGGGAGGCCCAGCGCGCGATCGCGCTCGGGGAGTAGTCGCGCCGACGGTGTAACCACGTCGCGCGGGAGGCTAGAGCCGCACTACGCCGCCACCGAGGGCGGAGCGTTCGGCGGCGTTGAGCGCCTCGAGCGCCGGTAACACGCTGCGGGCGCTCGCGAGCGACGGTGCGCCCCCGATCGCGCCGACGAAGTCGGCGAGCTGTGCCTCGAAACCCCGTGTGAGCATCTCCTCCTCCGGGAGCTCGAAGACCGTCTCGCCGTTGAGCGACACCGAGCGGTAGCACTCGAACGACAGGGTCGCGTCCGTGCCCACGAGCACCAGGTCGTGCGTGACATACGTCGAACTGAACGACATCACCGACGTTGCCCTCGTGCCCGACGCGAACGTCAACTGCATGCTGAAGTCATCGATCACACCGAAGTGGCTGCGAATCGAATCGGCCTGGCAGTACACCTCGACAGCGCGGTCCCCGAGCAGGTCGCACAGCAGGTCGATGCTGTGCGATCCCCAGTGCGAGATGAGAAACGCGGGCAGGTCGGCCCACCAGCCGAAGTTGTCCGCACGGTCGACGAGCCGTCGCTCGATCGCCTGCACGGGCCGGCCCAGGCGCCCCTCGGCGATGAAATCGCGAGCCCACGAGACCATGGGAAGAAAGCGCAGCACCTGGGCACCGCCCACGACCACTCCGCGCTCCTCGGCCGCCGCGATGATCTCCTCCGCTTCTGCGAGGTCACGCGCGAAGGGCTTCTCGACGAGCACGGAGCATCCCCGGTCGATCGCCCGCAGCGCGTGATCGCGGTGGAGGGAGGTGGGCGAGCAGACGAGAACGGCGTCGAGGGTGCCCTCGTAAGCGTCGAGGGAGGTACCCGACCAGGGGGTGCCCCACTCGTCGGCGAAGGCGCGCGCGGCATCCGCGTCGATGTCTATCGCGGCGACAATCTCGACACCGTCGAGGGCTCGCGCGGCGGCGGCGTGTGCGTGAGCGATGCGCCCCGTGCCGATGATCGCGAGTGAGACGGTCACGCGACTCCGATCTGGGCGAGGTGGGCGAGAGCGCTGTCCACATCCTCCTCGGTCGTGTACGCGTGCGGGGAGAGGCGCACCCGCCCGTCGCGAGCCCACACGGTCGTTTCGGCGTCAGCGAGGGCGGCCGCGATCGCGGCGTAGCGCGCGCTCTCGAACGCGACGATCGAACCCCTCGGCGCATCGGGAGCGAGCACCGGTGCGCCGAGGGAGATCAGTCCATCGCGCAGTCGCGCCGTGACGCCGCGGTTGTGCTCGAGCATCTCGGCACGCAGGGGCGCGAGCTGCTCGAGGGAGGCGTGCAGAACAGCGAGGGCGGCGTAGTCGGGCAGGCCCTCCTGAAAGCGGCGCCCGTCGGCGTACGTCTGTTCGTGGGCGGGCGGGGTCGGGAACAGGTCGACGACACTGCGGTAGCCCACGTACGGCGTCGAGGTGCGCTCGAGGGTGCGGGGGTTCACGTACAGACCGGCGGCACCGTGCACGCCGAGCAACCATTTGAAGGATGCTGCGCACACGAAGTCCGCATCGCCGATATCGAACGCCACCGAGCCGAGCGCCTGCACGGCGTCGAGGAAGACGAGCGCGCCCACCGCGTGCGCGCGCTCGGTGAGCGCCGCCGTGGGGAGGTGCTGCCCGGTGCGAAAGCTCACGACACTCACGGCGACGAGTTTCGTGGTCTCGTCGATCGCGGCGAGCACGTCGGCCTCGGCGAGGGTGCCGTCGGCGCCCGCCTGGATGCGGCGCACGGTCACTCCGCGCGACTCGAGCAGCCGGGACGCGAACAACGCCGTGGGGAACTCGGTCGACGGCACCACGATGGAGTCGCCCGGCAGCCACTCGATCGACTTGATGACGGCGTCGAGACCCCGGGAGGTAGACGCGACGAATCCGACGTCGAGCGGCGCGACACCCAGGAGAGCCGCAAAGCTCCCCCGCGCGTCGTGCTCGATTTCGTCGAACTGGGCACGGCCGCTCGAGCCGCGGGACTTGGCCTCGAGGTAGCGCTCGTAGGCGGGGCCGGCCGAATCGAGCGGCAGCCCCTCCGCGGCACTATTGAGGTACACGCCCGGCACGGGGCGGCGCAGCAGCGCACGCACCCGCAGGGCGATCTCGGTGGTCACGCCTGGGCCGCGGTGGCGAGCGCGGGGATCTCGTCCTCGAAGTGGCACGCGACGACGCGTCCGTCGGGGTGCGGGGTCTCTGCGGGACGCTCGGTGACGCAGCGTTCCGGGTTGCCGAGCGCCTGGCGGGCCCAGCAGCGGGCGGCGAAGTTGCAGGCCGAACCGAGGGGCGCCGTGGCATCCAACTCGTTCTTGACCCAGGGCCGATCGATCTCGACACCGGGCTCGTCACGCGGGGCCGCCGACAGCAGCATTCGGGTGTAGGGGTGACGAGAGTGCTCCATGATCTCGGCTCGTGTGCCGAGCTCGACGAGTCGCCCCATGTACATGACGGCGATGCGGTCGCAGAAGAAGTTGACGACGCGCAGGTCGTGCGTGACGAAGACAAGCGTGAGCCCGAGGCGGCGCTTGAGGTCGCCGAGCAGGTTGAGTACCTGGGCCTGAATCGACACGTCGAGCGCGGAGACGGGTTCGTCGGCGACGAGCACGGTCGGCTCCACGGTGAGGGCACGTGCGAGCACGACCCGCTGACGCTGGCCGCCGCTGAACTCGTGCGGGTAGCGGTCGAGCATGGACTCGTTGAGTCCGACCTGATCCATGAGCGCGGCCATCGCCGACTCGCGGTCGGCCCGGGAGAGGCGCCGATGAGAGAAGCCATCGCCGAGGGCGCTGCGCACCGTGCGGAACGGGTTGAGGGAGGCGAACGGGTTCTGAAAGACCATCTGTACGCGCTGGCGGAAGGTGCGACGCGCGGCGCGCCCCATCGAGGTGGTCGGGGCGCCCTCGTAGAGCACCTCGCCCGAGGTCGCGTGATCGAGGCCGATGAGGATGCGCCCGAGGGTCGTCTTGCCCGAGCCGCTCTCCCCCACGATGCCGAGGGCCTCGCCGCGCCTCACGTCGAACGAGACGGAGTCGAGCGCCGGACGCGACACGCCCCGTCGGAACCGGCCACGCTGCCGGAAGACCTTGACGAGATCGCGCACCTCGAACACGGCGACCTGCGCATCGGACGGTGCCGGGGTCGCGCCCGGCGTCGGTGTCGTGGTGGTCATCGCGCTCCCTCCAGCTGGCTCACGGGAATGACGGCACCGTGCGCGAAGTGGCACGCCGCCCAGTGCGGCTGCGACTCGTCGGGCTTCGGGTCGTCGTCGACGCAGATCTCCGGCTCGCCCTTCGACTTCCACAACTCACAACGGGGGTGAAAGCGGCAGCCCGAGGGCCACGCCTCGGGACGCGGCGGCTGGCCCGGAATCGCGTCGAGTCGCTCCGGCGGCTCACCGCCGAGGGGCAGCAGGCTCGCGAGCAAACCCCGAGTATATGGATGCTGCGGCGCAGCGAACACGTCGGCCACCGTGCCCGACTCGACGATGCGGCCCGCATACATGACGAGCACGCGGTCGCAGATCTCGGCGACCGTGGCGAGGTCGTGCGTGACGAACACGATGCTCGTGCCACCGTCGCGAATCTGGCCGAGGAGCGCGAGGATCTGCGCCTGCACCGTCACGTCGAGGGCCGTCGTCGGCTCGTCGGCGATGATGAGTTTCGGCCCGAGGATGAGTCCCTGCGCGATTGCGACGCGCTGCTGCATTCCGCCACTGAGTTCGTGCGGGTAGCGCCCGAGGTTGACCTCGACGTCGGGCAGTTGCACGTCGCGCAGCGCCTGGGCGGCACGCTCTCGCAGCACCTTGCGGTTCGTGATGCCCTCGTGGTCGCGCACGACCTGGGTGATCTGCTCGGCGATCGTGGTGACCGGGTTCATGGTCGCGAGGGCGTCCTGCACGATGAGTGAGATCTCACGACCGCGAATCTGGCGCAGCTGCGACTCGTTCAGGCTCGTGAGGTCGCGGCCATCGAACTCCATGCGGTCGGCTCGCACGCGCCCCGGCGTGGGGACCATGCGCATGAGGGAGAGACCGAGGGTGCTCTTGCCCGAAGCGGACTCGCCGACGAGACCCACGATCTCGCCGCGCCCCACCTCGAACGACACGTCGTCGACGGCGCGCACTGTGCTGCCGCGCACCGGGAACTCGACCGTGAGGCCCTCGACCCTGATGAGCGGATCTGACCCTGTGGGTGGTGTCGTCATGAGCGCGCCCCTCCTCCCGATCGCGGATCCACGATGTCCCGCAGCCCGTCCCCGAGGAGGTTGACCCCGAGCACGGCGATCACGACGACCGCTCCCGCACCGATGGGCAGCCACGGGGCGTCGTACATGTACTGGCGACCCTCGATGAGCAGGGAACCCCACGACGGGGAGGGGGGCTGCACTCCGAGTCCGAGGAAGCCGATGGATGCCTCATCCAAGATGCCCCACGCGAAGGCCGTCGCGATCTGCACGATGAGAACCGGCAGAACGCTCGGGAAGATGTCGCGGAAGATGATCGAGACCGCGCCCGATCCGAGGCCGCGGGCCGCCTCCACGTACGGCCGATGGCGCACGGCGACCACCGAGCTGCGCACGATGCGCGCGAACTGCCAGGAGTACACGGCGATGAGGGCGACCGTGACCGAGCCCGCCGAGGGACTCAGCAGTGTGACGATGCCGAGTGCGAGCACGAGGCCCGGGATGGCGAGCATGATGTCGACGATGCGGGTGAGCAGGGCATCCAGCCACCCGCCGAAGAAGCCCGCGGCCAGACCGATGAGGGTTCCGATGACGAGCGCGCCACCGACGGCGCCCGCCGACACCAGCAGAGATACCTGTGCTCCCGCCATGACCCGCGAGAGGATGTCGCGGCCGTAGACGTCGGTGCCCATCGGGTGCGCCCAGTCCGGCGCCGAGAAGCGCGGACCGGTGTTGAAGGTCATGGGGTCGTAGGGCGTCCAGAACGCTCCGACGATTCCGATGAGAAGCACGATCGCCGTGAGGATCGCCCCGGTGAGGGCCCGCGGGTGATGCACGATCGCGTACACCGTGATGGCGCGCACCCCGCCCGTGGGCATGTCGCGCACCCGCAGGCCCGGCATCCGCCCCTTGACGATCGTGGGGAAACCGCCCGTCGTGGGACCGGTGGGTGTGGTGGGTGCCGACGCCATCAGAGCCTCACTCTCGGGTCGAGCCATGCATGCACGACTTCGGTCAGCAGGTTGATGAGAATGTAGATGACCGCGATGACGAAGATGAGCGACTGCACGAGCAGGTAGTCACGTCGCACGGCACCCTCGATGAGCAGTCGGCCCACACCCGGCCAGTTGAAGAGCTGCTCGACAATCACCTGACCGCCGATGAGGTTGCCGAGCTGCATGCCGATGATGACAACGACGGGAAGCACGGCGTTGCGCAGCAGGTAGCGGCGCGAGATCGTCGACGGCAGCAGGCCCCGTGTGCGGGCCTGGATGATGAACGGCTCACGGGCAAGCTCCGCCGTCGCCGACCGCACCATGCGGGCCAGGAACGGTGAGAGCGTGATGCCGAGCACGAGCGCCGGCATGATCGTGAGCCGGATGCTCTGCCACGGGTTGTCTTCGAAGGCGACATAGCCGCCCGTCGGGAGCAACCTCAGCTGCACGCCCAGCAGCAGGATGAGCAGCGTGCCGACCCAGAAGGCGGGCATCGAGAGGCCGAGGAGCGCAGCCGGCGAGAGGATGCGGTCGAGCCACCCACCCTTGTACTTGCCCGCGAAGTAACCGGCGGGGAAGCCGATGAGGATGACGAAGAAGAGACCCGAGAAGGTCAACTGGAGTGTGGCGGGGATGCGATCGATGACGATCGGCGTGACGTCTTGACCGGAGATGAGGGAGACGCCGAGGTCACCCGTGACGAGGCCGGAGAGCCAGCTCCAGTACTGCTCGGGGAGGGGGCGGTCGAGTCCGCGGTCGGCGCGGATCTGCGCGACGAGTTCGGGGGTGCCGTTGGGGCCGAGCATTCCTGCGATGGGATCGCCGGGCACGGCGTGAACATAGAGGAAGAGCAGCACGGTCAGGGCGAATAGCAGCGGGATGACCAGCAATAGCCGGTTGCCGATGTACCGAAGCACTGAGGATCCTCCTCTGGTGGGTAGTGGTGAAACGGAGGGGGCGACCGGTGTGGGCCAGCCGCCCCCTCCTGCTAATTCAGACTGCCTACTTCAGGCTCGCGTACATGAGCGCCCGGTTGGACGCGTCGGAACGCGGGTAGAAGCCTTCGAGGTTCGGCGAGGTGCCGATGACCGCGAACTGGGCACCCGTGACGATGAGCGGCTGCTCATCGAGGATGATGTCCTGCACCTGGCGGTACAGGTCGGCGACCTCATCCAGGTCAGACGACGCCTGTGCCTGGTTGATCAACGCGTCCACCTCCGGGTTGCACCACTTGGCGAGCAGGTCGTTGACCGAGCCGTCGCACAGGTAGGTCTGTGCGAAGTAGGCGTCGACCGTCGCGTAGTTGTTGCCGCCATGGTAGAAGGTGAACTTGTCGGCGGCTACGTCGGTCCAGAAGCTCGCTCCGTCGTACGCCTCGGGCGTCACCGCGATACCGATGGGCAGAAGGTACTGCTGCAGCATCTCGGTGTTGCAGCGGGCCTGGGCCCAGCCGCTCTCGTAGGGAACGCTGATCGCGAACGGCGTGCCGTCATCGATACCGGCGACACCCTGCGAGACGCGCGTGCCGTCGGGTCCCTCGACCCAGCCGGCACCGTCGAGCAGACCAGACGCGATTTCGAGAGCCTCGTCAGACGAGACGTCGAAGCGCTGCTCGCCCTCGGTGTAGAACTGCTGTCCCGGGAAGATCAGGTCACCGAACGAAACCGGGCCGATGCCCTCCCAACACGTGTCGAGACGGTCCTGGCGCGGCACCATGTAGGCGACGGCCTGGCGCACGTCGACGTTGTCGAACGGCGGCTTGGACTTGTCCATGCCCCAGTTGAGCAGGCCGGCGCTCGGCGCCTCGAAGTACTGGATCGATCCGGCATCAGCCAGGCGAACGGCATCCGCGGGGGTCATGTTGTAGGTCATGTCCACGGTGCCGGTCTCGAGCGCGGTTGCGTTCGCGGTGGTGTCGGTCGAGAAGGTGTAGTCGATCTGCTTGAGGATCGGGAAGCCTTCGTTCCAGTAGTTCTCGTTGGCGACGAGGGTGGCGTGGCTCGAGGGGACGAACTCCTTGAGGCTCCACGGGCCCGACGTTGCGGTCGGAGCCGTGAAGTAGTCGGGGTCGGCCTCGACGGCGGCCTTCGAGAGGATGGCCGCCTGGCCCGTTGCCGCGAGGGTGTTGAGGAAGACGCGGCTCGGGGTGCTGAGAGTGATAGTGACCTCTTTGTCACCGGTCGCCTCGATGCTGTCCACGACGGCGAACGAGGCCTTGAGGGACTCGCTCTCACCGGCGCGCTCGAGCGAGAACACGACGTCGTCAGCGGTGATCGTGGATCCGTCGCTGAAGGCGGCGTTGGCACGAATCGTGAAGACGTAGGTGAGGCCGTCGTCTGACGTGGTCCACGACTCCGCGACCATCGGGATGAGGTTGTTGTCGGCGTCGTAGTCGATGAGCGTGTCGTAGAAGAGCTCGGTCATGCGCAGAGAAGCCTGCGTGACCGCGATCGCGGGATCGAGGCCTGCCTGGGGTTCGGCAGCGACGATGCGCAGGGTGTCGGAACCCCCCGCGTCACCTCCGCCGTCGGTACCGCTACAACCGGTGAGGAGCAGCGCGGAGGCGAGAACGCCTGCGGCAAGTGCCATGGCTGATCGCTTGTTCAATGCCGTACTTCCTTTCAATCGTGAGTGCTGGTGCGGGGAACAACCCTGCTGTTGCGTACGTGACCGATGACGGGTTGTGCGTAGGCGAACAGGGCTGGCAGGCCGCCGGTGTGCAGGAAGACGACGGTTTCGTCGCTCCTGATGCGTCCGGCGCGGATATCGGAGACAAGACCAGCGAAGGCCTTGCCGGTGTAGATGGGGTCGAGCAAGATGCCCTCGAACCCGCCGAGCAGGGAGATGGCGTCAAGCCCGGCCTCCGAGGGGATGCCGTAGCCCTCCCCCACGAAGTCGAATCGCAGCTCGATGTCGTCCCTGCCGATCTCGGTGGTGAGGCCGAGGATGCCCGCAGCGCGGTGCACCATCGCGACAACGTCGTCGAGCGGAATGTGGGCCTCGTGTTCGGGGCCGAGCGGCGAGATACCCACGACGCGAGTCGGCAACCCGAGAAGCTCACACGCGATGAGCAGCCCGGCCTGGGTGCTGCCCTGCGATGCCGTGTAAATGGCGTCGAGGGTGAGACCCTGCGGCAGCTGCTCGACCATCTCGAAGAGTGCGCCGACGTACGCGACGGCGGCGAGCGCGAGGGCCTCGTCGGCACCCATACCCGTGACATAGGGCGTGCGGCCTTCGGCGCGCAGCTTCTCGACGAGAGCCGCCTTCGCCGCGATCGTGCTGTCGCCCGCAGCGATCGGGAGGATCGTGGCGCCGAGCAGGTGATCGACGAGGTAGTTGCCCTGCACGGGTTCGCTGTGCGCGTCGAGCTTGGGGAGCAGGAACGTCTCGAGACCGAGCTTCGCGCCCGCCGCCGCGAGCTGACGAGAATGGTTGGACTGCGCGGCGGAACCCTGCACGAGGCAGTCGGCGCCCTGGGCTACTGCGGCTCCGAGCACGTATTCGTGTTGGCGCACCTTGTTACCGCCGAACGCGAGGCCGGTGAGGTCATCCCGCTTGATGAACAGGCGCGGACCATCCAATTCGGCACTCAGACGTGTCGCCTCGTCGAGCGGGGTCGGCAGGGCGGCGAGGCTGACGCGCGGCAGATCATTCAGGCGCTCTCGCATCTGCGCGATCGTCGCCGCGTGAGTCTCGTTCATGCGCCGCCCTCCGCGACGGGGTGCAGGCGAACCGTGACCTCGAGCTCGACGGCGGATCCACCGGGAAGGGCTGCGACTCCGACCGCGGAGCGCGTGTGGCCGCCCGCCGGCCCGAGAATGTCGGTGAAGAGCTGGGAGGCGGCGTTCGCGACGTCGGGCTGAGCCTCGAACTCGGGGGCGCTCGATACGTAGGCCGTGAGCCGCAGGATGCTCGCGACACGCTCGAGGCCCACGGCATCCTCGATCGCTGACAGCACCTGCAGGGTGCACAGCACGGCCGCCTCGCGCCCGAGCTCGATGTCGTCGGCGGTACGCAGGGGGCCGCGGAACTGAACCTTGCCGTCGAGCATCGGGGTCTTGCCCGAGAGGTAGAGAACGCCGTCGTCCTCGCGGAATGCGAGATACGGATGACGCGGCGGCGACTGCGGCGGCAACTCGAGCCCCCGCTCACGCAGGCGCTCGGCGAACACGGCTGCGACCATCAGAACGTTCCGCCCACGATCGAGAGGCCGTGACGCATGATGCGCTCGAGTTCGACGAGGTCGTCTCCGGTCGGATCCATGAGGGGAGCGCGCGTCGGGCCGACCTTCTCGCCGCGCAGGCGAGCCGTGGTCTTGATGAGCGAGACGGCGTACCCGGGAACCCGGTCGCGCAGCGCGACGAGCGGCGAGTAGAACTCGCGCAGCAGGGTGTTCATGAGCTCGGTGTCTCCGCTGCGTGTCGCGGCGAAGAAGGCTCCCGCGATCTCGGGGGCGCAGCTGTTGACGGCGGAGGAGTAGGGGGCGATGCCGACGGCCGCGTAGGGGCGGTACTGGATCTCTGCGGTGAGCGCACCGTTGAAGAAGAGGAACTCGGCGTCGGCATCCAGCGTCATGCGCTGCAGTTCGACGAAGTCGCTGTGGCCGTCTTTGAGGCCCACGACCGTGGGAATCGTGCTGAGGCGCCGCAGCGACTCGGCCGTGTAGACCACCTGTCCGCGCTGGTAGAGCACCACCGGGAGGTCGGTGTGGGAGGCGACCTTCTCGACGTGGGCAATGAGTCCGGCCTGGGGTGCGCTCACGAGGTAGTGCGGCAACAGCAGGAGTGCGTCAGCGCCCTCTTCCTCGGCGATGGATGCGAAGCGCCGGGCCATCGCCCATCCGTAGCCAGCACCCGCGATGACGGGGATGCGACCGGCGACCTCGTCGACGGCGGCACGCACGAGGGCGCGGTACTCGTTCTCGTCGAGCGCAGACAACTCGCCCGTGCCGCAGCAGACGAAGACACCGCCGGCGCCGCTGTCGACGTGGCGACGCAGGTGTGCGCGGAAGCCGTCGAGGTCGATGGCCGAGCCGTCTTCAGTAAATGCGCTCAGGGGGAATCCGAGAACACCCACCTGCACCTGCTCGCGCAGGCGCGCGGCGAAGTCCGTCGCTCGCTGCTCACGTGCTGCGGTGTTCGTCATCGTCAGGCTCACCTGTGTCTCCATATGTAGTCACCGTATCTATACTGAGACAGAGGCTAATCCATGAGATGTCGCGATAGCAATCCTTTTTGGGCGTCGAGCGCATATCGTGTCCGAGGAAGCAATCGCAAAGGAGGCAACGGGTGACCGATATCGGGGTTCGGCCGGTCAAATCGGCTGTACACGCCATCGAGGTGCTCGAGTTTCTCGCTGGCCGTCAAGACGAGCCGGCGCGCATGCGCGAGATCGCCGATGCCACGGGCATCCCCCGCAGTAGCCTCTACGCGCTACTGCGCACGCTCACCGAGCGGGGCTGGGTTCGACGCGATCCCACCGGCACGCTCTACGGCGTGGGCCTGCGTGCCCTCATGGCCGGTATGAGCTACCTCGACTCCGACCCGGCATTGCGCATGGTCAAGCCGTGGCTCGAGCGTCTCAACGAGGAGCTCGGCGAAACCGTGCACGTGGGACGCCTCGACGGAGCCGACATCGTCTACCTCGCGACCAAAGAGTCGTCGCAGTATCTGCGCGTGATCAATCGCGTCGGACGACGCCTGCCCGCATCCACGACCTCGCTCGGCAAGGCGCTGCTCGCCGCCCAGCCCGCCGCGGAGCTCGACGAGCACCTGCGTCACCCGCTCCCACGCATCACCGAGCACACCATCACCGATCGCGAGGCGCTCGAGAGCGACCTCGACGCCATCCGCGCCCGTGGCTACGCGATCGACCTCGAAGAGAACACCACCGGCCTCAAGTGCTTCGGCTTCGCCCTGCACTACACCAACCCCGCCGTCGACGCGATCAGCTGCTCAGTTCCGCTCGCGCGACTCACGCCGGAGCGCGAAAAGACCATCGTCGAAGTCATGGCGGCCACCGTCGCCGAGATCGAACGCCAAGCTCCGCGCCTCGGCGAGCTGGCCGGGTTCTGATGCCCGCGTCGCTCGTCGCTGACGACGGCCACATCCACATCACCGAGTACGAGGCCGGCACCGGCAAGAGCGCGCTCGACCTCATCGCGGACATGGACTCCGCGGGCGTGCGTCGCGCCGCCGTCGTCACGCCCGGGACGCTCGGGTGGGACAACACCATCACCTTCGATGCGGTGGCCGAGCATCCGTCCCGCTTCGTGGCGATCGCGCGCGTCGACCTGCGAGCAGACGACGGTGTGGATGCCCTACGCGAGGTCATCCGTCGCGGCGCCGTCGGCATCCGCATCACCACCTTCGGTGAAGCCGACCTCGCCTGGCTGCTCGGCCCGCGCATGCGGGAGATCGCGAGCCTGCTCTCCGCCGACGGCATCGTGGCCGAGTTGCACTGCGAACCCGAGCAGCTCGCAGCCGTGGGCGACTTCGCGGCCGCCAACCCGGGCGTGCCCGTGCTCATCGACCACCTCGGCCGCCCCGTGGTCGGCGAGGCGGGCGGCGCGGGCGAACGGGCTTTCCTCGCCCTCGCGGACCTGCCGAACGTGTTCGCGAAGTCGCCCGACCTGGGCTACTTCTCGCAGGTGGGCTTTCCGTACGGGGACATCGCGCCGTTCATCCACACCGCGCTCGACCGCTTCGGGGCAGACCGCATCATGTGGGGCTCCGATTGGCCGCTCACCCAGGAAGAGGGCGAGTACCGCCTCGCGCTCGACGCCATGGTCGCGGCCCTCGAGTCGCGCACCGATGCCGAGCGGGACGCTGTGCTGTCGGGTACGTTCTCGCGGCTCTTCGGAGCAGCGTAACCACCCTGAGTGGTTACGCCCTACCGCCTAGACGCAGAGGGCGATCTGCGGGTTCGTCGTCACGAGCTGCTCGAGCTCCCCGTCGTCGAGCCCGGCGCGGCCCAGCAGCGGCAGGAACTGCTCGAACAGGTACGCGTAGCCGCACCCGCCATTGATCGCGAGGTGCGACTTGACGCACACGTCGTGCGACAGCAACACCCGATCGAGGTAGCCGGCGCGCACGAGCGCCATGACCTGCTGCACCCAGCGATCGACGACCGGTTCGGCGCCTCCCCGAATGGTGTCGAACTGCAGCCACGTGCCCCGTCTCGCTAGATCGAGGTGGTACTCGGGAATATCGATCGTCGAGACATGCCCCGTGATGATGCGGTCGGGCGCGACACCCTCCGCCTCGAGCAGGTCGAGCACGTCGCCGCCGACCGGCCACTTCGAGGCGTGCGTCGTGATCGTCACCCCGGTCTCCAGGTGCGCACGGCCCGCCGCCCGAATCGAGCGCTCCTCGCGAGCCGACACGAACCACTTATCCGCGCCCACCTCGCCGATGATGCCCGCGCGGATGCCCGTGCCCGGGAACCCCTCGACGATGTCCCGAACGATCGCCTCCGCGGTCTCGTCGATCGAGCGCCGGTCGAGATCCTCCCCCAGGTACGGGTCGCGGTAGTGGCCGGTGCCGAGCACCATGCGGATGCCCGTGGCCTCGCCGAGCGCCGCGATCGAGGACACATTGCCGGCCGACCTCGTGCCGTGATCGGGATACCCCGTCGCGGCCGGCCCTCCGTAGAGGCCGCGCGGGTCCGGGGATGCCCCGGCGGTGAGTTCCGCCGTGGTGAGTTCGACGAGGGTGCCGCCCCCGGCCCGCGCGAAGGCCTCGAGCTCGAGCCGCGCGAGGCCCGCATCGTTGAGCAGGCCCCCCGCGCGGTCCTCAATCATCTCGTTGATGAAGACGTGCTCGTGGGGCAGCACGCGTCCCAGGTCGGCCGCCTCGACGGGGCCGGCCGTCGTCATGACGGAGGTCACCAGACGGCCACCCCGTCGCGAGCGACGACTACGCCGCCCTTGCGCACCTCGCGCACGGCACCGATCGTCGTCGAGCCCGCGGTGATAACACCGTCGAGCACGACGAGGTCGGCGAGTTTGCCCGCCTCCACGCTGCCCAGGCGGTGGTCTTCGCGCAGGGCTCGCGCCGCGACGAGGGTCGCGAGCGAGATCGCGCCCGCCGCGTCGAGGCCGAGGGCGACCATGCCGCACCGCACGGTGTCGAGGAATCCGATGAACGGGGTGAACCGCACCCCGGCGTCGCTCGCGAGGACGACTCCGACCCCGGCGTCGAGCAACCGGCGCGCCCACTCGTAATCCGCGTACAGGTCGCCGCCGCTACGGGAGGTGGTGAGCGCCACGGCTCGGGCCGCCTCGTCCGCATCATCCGGGTTGGGCAGGAGCTGTCGCGCGATGCCGGCCATCGTGAGGGTCGCGACGGAGCCAGCCGCCTTCATGTCGGCGATGTCTTGCTCGGTGAGGTCGGGGGTGCCGTGGATGTCGACCCATCCGCAGTGTTCGATGGTGTCGATTCCCGCGGCAACGCTACGCCGCACCGCCTCGGAGTTGAGCGCGTGGGCGGCGACGGGTTTGCCGCCGCGGTGCGCCTCGGAAACGACGAGGGCCAGCTCGTCCACCGTGTATTGCGGTAGGAACTTGTTGGACTCGCGTGTCATGTTGCCGCCGCTCGCCATGACCTTGACCACGTCTGAGCCCTCGGCGACGAGGCGCCGGGTGAGTCGCACGAGGTCGTCGGGGGTGTCGGCGAGGCCGCCCAACCAGCCCAGGTGGCCCGCGGTGATCGTGACCGGGGTGCCTGCGGTGTGGATGCGCGGGCCGGGCACGACCCCGTCGGCGATGAGGTCGCGCACACTCGCGACGATGCGGTCGCGGTCGCCCAGGTCGCGCACGGTCGTCACGCCTGCGCGCAAACACTCCATGCCATGTCGGATGCCCGTCGCGAGCAACCGGTCGCGGCTCGAGTTCACGACCGCTGCGCGGGTGACCTCGTGGTCCGCCTGGTAGTCGAACAGGAGGTGCACGTGCGCATCCACGAACCCCGGCGCGATGGTTGCGGAGCCGTAATCGGTCACCTCCGCGGGCGCTTGCGCGCGGGGGACGACTTCGGCGATGAGGCCGTTCTCGATACGTATCGCGTGGTCGGTCAGCGGTGGGGAGCCGTCGCCCACGACGATCGATCCCGCTGTCATCCACTCGGTGCTCACGTGAAGAACCCTCCGACCGCTCGTCCGCAACTGTCTACATATGCAACTGTTGCTTCTATACTAAGACAGGGTTACTGTAGCGGAATGGCCCGTCACGTCACAGTGAGTTGCGTAACCGCCCCCGCCCTGCCGCTCGGCACCGATGTGGGAATCGAGGCTGCCGTCGAAGCCGAGATCGTGCACTGGACCGACCGCATCGACGCCGTCCTCAGCGAAGGCCCCGACCTCATCGTGCTGCCCGAGGCCGCCGACCGCCCGAGCGTCGACACCTTCGGCGGCATGGACCGCCAGCTCGACTACCTCGCACACCGCGGCACGCGCGTGCGGGAGCACCTCGCCCAGATCGCGCGTGAGAACAACACGATCATCGCCTACTCGGCCCTACGCAAAGACGGCGAACTCTCCCGCAACCGCACCGAGTACATCGGTCGCGACGGACACGTCGTGGGCGGCTACGACAAGAACCACCTCGTCATCGACGAGCACGACCAGACCGGGCTCGAGTACAGCGACGACGCCGAGGTCATCGACCTCGACTTCGGTCGCGTCGGCACCGTGATCTGCTTCGACCTCAACTTCGACGAGCTGCGCCAGAAGTACCGTGGCAAGGGAGTCGAGCTGCTCGTGTTCTCGAGCGAATACCACGGCGGACTCATGCAGAACTACTGGGCGTACTCGCTGCGCAGTTACCTGGCCGCGAGCATCCGACCGCCCGCACCGAGCGCGATCATCTCCCCGCTCGGCGAAACCATGGCCGAGAGCACCAACTACTTCGCTCAGGTGACCCAGCGCATCAACCTCGACTACGCGCTCGCCCACCTCGACGGTCACTGGGACAAACTCGCGGCGATGAAGGCGAAGTACCGCGAGGCTGTCGGCATCCACGATCCCGGTCGCCTGGGCTCGGTGCTCATTACCGCCGAATCCCCCGACCTCACGGTGGCGCAGCTGCTCGCCGAGTACGAGATCGAGCCGCTCGACGACTACCTCGATCGCACGCGCGCGCACCGGCGCACAGCCATGAGTGGTGCCGTGCCGACGGGCGCGGCCGAGTGACCGACATCGATACCGTCGCGGCGAGAGCCGCGGCGGCTGCCCCCGCATGGGCTGCGCTGCCCCCCACCGCGCGAGCCGCAGCCCTTCGCGCGGCGGCCGATGCGCTCGAGGCGAATCGCGCCGAGCTCATCGGCATTGCCGCGGAGGAGACCGGCCTCGGCCTGCCGCGACTCGAGGGCGAACTCACCCGCACGATCGTGCAACTGCGCCTCTTCTCCGAGGTCGTCGCGAGCGGGGACGACCTCGACGTGCGCATCGACGAGCGGGACCCCGACTTCGTGCTCGGCCCGCGTCCCGATCTGCGGAGGTACCGCATCCCGCTCGGTCCGGTGCTCAACTTTTCTGCGAGCAACTTTCCGTTCGCGTTCTCGGTTGCCGGGGGCGACACGGCGTCGGCTTTGGCGGCGGGATGCCCCGTAATCGTGAAGGCGCACTCCGGGCATCCACGGCTCTCGGTGCGCACCGCCGAGATCGTCGCGTCCGCGCTCGAAGGAGCCGGGGCACCGGCGGGAACGCTGCAACTCGTGAGCGGACAACAGGCGGGACTCGACCTGATCTCTGACCCGCGCATCAAGGCGGGCAGCTTCACGGGCTCGACGGGGGTCGGACGCATGCTCGCCGACCTCGCCGCCGCACGGGAGGCCCCCATCCCCTTCTATGGCGAACTCGGCAGCCTCAACCCAGTGTTCGTCACCGCGGCGGCACTCGCCGAGCGAGGCGACGAAATCGCGCGCGGACTGGCCACGGCGGTCTCCGGCTCGGCCGGTCAGCTGTGCACGAAGCCCGGCTTCGTCTTCGTGCCCACCGGGCATGACCTCGAGGATGCCATCACCGCCGCACTCGCCGAGACCCCCGAACACCGGCTGCTGACGACGAGCACCTCTCGCGGCTACGTCGCGGGGCGCGAGCACGCCCTCGCCGACCCGGCCGTGATCGCCGTGCTCCCCGGTTCGGTGCGAGTGGAGGACGACTACGCCTGGGCGACCCCCGTCGTTGCCACCATCGCCGCGACCGACCTGGCGGAGCGACCCGAACTCGTCGACGAAGTGTTTGGTCCCTTCACCTACCTCGTGACCTACGAACCGGGCGACGATCTGCTCGCGATTGCCGACCGCATGTTCGAGGGCAACCTCACCGTCACCGTGCACGCGGGGGTGGGTGAGGATGTTCGCCCGCTGCTTGACTGGGCGGCCGAGCACGCCGGCCGCGTCATCTTCGGCGGCTGGCCCACCGGTGTTTCTGTGACGCCGGCGCAACAGCACGGCGGACCGTGGCCCGCGACCACTCTCGACACGGGCACCTCCGTCGGAACCGCGGCGATCACGCGCTTTCAGCGTGCCGTCGCCTACCAAGACGTGCCGGATGCGCTCCTGCCCGCGCCCCTGCGCGACTCCAACCCGTGGGGGGTGCCGCAACGCCGTAGCGCGGCGGGCGAGTCCCGCGGGTGGGGTGCTTCCTAGGCAGGCGTCCCTGTCGCCGAGGTAGCGCGTCGCGTGAACACGTAGTGCACGACGCCCGACGGCGACGCCGTCACCTCGACGTCGAAGCGCTGCTCGAGTCCCTCCTGGCCGTCCCACAGCCGCTGCCCGCGGCCGAGGATGATCGGCACGACCACGACGTGCAAATAGTCGACGAGGTCGGCCTCGAGAAACTGCCTGATGGTCGTGGCCCCGCCGCCAAGGCGCACATCGAGTCCTGCGGCTTGCTCGAACGCGAGGTCGAGGGCCTCGCGCGGGGTCGCGTCCCGAAAGAGGAATGTCGTCTCGCCGACCGCAAGATCGGGGCGTGGATGATGCGTCAGCACGACGACCGGGGTGTGGAAGGGTGGCTCTTCCCCCCACCATCCGCGCCACTCCTCGTTCTCCCACGGCCCCACCTGCGGTCCGAACTTTCCCCGCCCCATGATCTCGGCGCCGATGCCGTCTGAGGTCGCGGCCGCGAACGCGTCGTCGACACCGCGCGTGCCCTCGCCCACCGACTCGTCTTCGTGGCCGGTCATGCCGACGAACGTGCGGGTCGGAAAGAACCATTCCATGAGTCGCATGCCCGCGTGGCCGAAGGGGGTCTCGAAGGTGCGGTCCTCGCCGGCGCCGAAGCCGTCGAGGGAGAGGGCGAAGTTGTGTACGCGAAGTGTGCTCACCCGCCGAATCTAGCACCATGTTCACGCTGTTCACATGCGCGGGCGAATGAACACAACATTCGAACATATGTACTATTGACCATGGTTGCTCTGCTGCACGTCGACGCGGACTCATTCTTCGCATCCGTGGCACTGCGCAGCCGACCCCACCTGCGCGAACGGCCGGTCGCCGCGGCCGCCCACGTGATCATCACGAGCGCGAACTACCCGGCCCGCGCTCGCGGCGTGCACTCGGCGATGCTCGTTGCGGATGCCCTCGCGGCGTGCCCCGAACTCGTCGTCATCGACGTTCCGCAGGCTGAGATCGAAGAAACAGCGGAGGCACTGTTCGACGTATTCCACGACATCGCGCGCACGGTCGAGCCTGGGTCGATAGAAGAGGCGTTCCTCGACGTGGGCACCGACGACCCGGGCGAGGCGGCCATGGTGGGGCACGCGCTGCGTCGACGGGTCGCGCAGCAGTTGGGCATCCCGGTGAGCGTGGGAGTCGGCTCGACCAAGCTCATAGCCAAGCTCGCGTCTCGCGCCGCGAAGCCCGACGGACTGCACGTCATCGACGCCGCGGAAGAGGCACGCCTACGCACCGAACTACCGTCGAGCGATATCTGGGGCGTCGGCCCGAAGACCCTCGAACGCCTCAAGCGACTCGGCGTGCTGCGCATCGGAGACATCGACCACGTGCCGGCCGCAGAACTGCAGCGCGAGTGCGGCACCCTCATGGCGCGGCGTCTTCGACAGATTCGGGAGGGAACGGATGATGCGAACCTCCGCCCCGTCGAACACCGCACCACCCTCTCGGCTGGGGGATCCATCGCCGGGTACGCGCGGGCGGACAAATCCCCCACCGCACTCGCCACCGAGAGTGTCGCGCGCGCGTGTCACCGTGCCGAGCGCGCAGGTCTCGTCGCGAGCGGGTTGACGCTGACGCTTGCCCCGGAGCACGGTGGCCGCATCATCCAGCTCAAACAGGCTCTGCCCGACCCCACCAACTCTGCGGCGGAGTGGACGCCCGTGGCCACGCGCCTTCTCGCAGCCACCTCGGTGCCACTGCTGTCGACGCTCACCGTGACCCTCACGGGCCTGCAGTCTGCACACCGAGTCGCGCCGACGCTGTTCTAGCTGTACTGCCCAGGCAGGTTGGTTGAGCTGTGATGAAAATCTCTAGGTCCTAGAGA
>OFDC01000073.1_pt1 | contig 123441 bp, 96 predicted proteins | sample 1520941 | NCBI WGS metagenome assembly OFDC01 (sample SAMEA94258168, study PRJEB24077) | hot springs metagenome | biome: Aquatic biome; feature: Water | place: India | collected 2012-12-06 | depth 5 m
AAATCATCATCGACCGTATGCGTCGTGAGTTTAAAGTAGAAGTAAACCAAGGTGCTCCGCAAGTAGCCTACAAAGAAACGATTACAAAAACTGTTGAACACCGTGAAGTTTACAAGAAACAATCGGGTGGTCGTGGTAAATTTGCTGACATCGTTTTCGAACTTGGGCCACGTGAAGATGGAAAAACAGGTTTAGAGTTTGTAAACAATATTGTGGGTGGTATTATTCCAAAAGAATTTATCCCTGCGGTTCAGAAAGGATTTGAGCAAGCAATGGTAAATGGTCCATTGGCTGGTTTCCCAGTTGACTCAATGAAAGTTCGTTTGTTCCACGGTTCTTACCACGATGTCGATTCAGATTCATTATCTTTCGAATTAGCTGGACGTATGGGCTTTAAAGAAGCTGCTCGTCAGGCTGGGCCGAAAATTCTTGAACCAATCATGGCAGTTGAGGTAATTACTCCAGACGAATATACTGGTCCTATCACTGGTGACTTGAACCGTCGTCGTGGTATGATGAAAGGTATGGACACAAAAGCTGGTTCGCAAGTAATCAAAGCTGATGTGCCTTTATCAGAATTGTTCGGTTATGTAACTGACCTTCGTACGATGTCATCTGGCCGTGCAACTGCCAACTTGACATTTGACCACTACGAAATCGTACCTCAAAACATTGCTGACGGAATTGCTAAGAAAAACGCTTAATTCCTCGATTGACGTTTAATCATAAAAAAATCCTCTGTTAGTAATAACAGGGGATTTTTTGTTGGATATCTATTCGATACGCTCTTACACTCGTTCGATAATAACGGCATAGCCCATGCCTACTCCCACGCACATAGAAGCTAACGCATAACGTTTGTTAGTTCTAATGAGTTGATTTACAGCCGCTTGAATGATACGAGTGCCTGACATCCCGAGTGGGTGTCCGAGAGCGATTGCACCACCATTGGGGTTTATTCGCTCATCATCATCTGCCAAACCTAAGTTTCTTGAAACTGCTAAGCATTGGGCAGCAAAGGCTTCGTTGAACTCAATTACATCAATATCACTGAGCGTTAAATCAGCTTTTTGGAGGGCTTTTTGTGTAGCTCCAACTGGTCCAATTCCCATGATACGTGGCTCCACTCCTACTACTGCCGAAGATACGATTCTTGCTTTTGGCTTTAAATTATAGCTTTTTACAGCATTTTCAGAAGCAATATACATCGCTGCCGCACCATCGTTTAGACCCGAAGCATTTCCTGCCGTAACAGTACCATTTTCTTTTTTAAATGATGCTTTTAGCTTTGCTAAACCTTCTAAGGTAGAATTTCCTTTAATAAATTCATCTTTATCAAAAACTGAAATATTACCTTTTCTATCTATCAATTCAACACCCATAATTTCTTCGGCTAAAACACCATTTTGCTGTGCTGCGAAAGCTTTTTGCTGTGAGCGAAGTGCAAATAAATCTTGGTCTTCACGACTGATATTATACATTTCAGCTAAATTTTCGGCAGTTATACCCATGGCATCCGTTCCATACATTTTGTGCATTTGTGGATTCACAAAACGCCAGCCAAAACTTGAATCGAACATTTGCATATCACCACCAAACGGCTTTGAAGATTTGCTCATCACCATTGGCCCACGAGTCATGTGTTCCATTCCGCCCGCAATAAAAACCTCTCCATCCCCCGCTTTGATAGCACGGTTGGCATGAATAACAGCAGACATTCCCGAAGAACACAAACGATTGACAGTTTCTCCTGGAACAGAATAAGGCAATCCTGCCAAAAGCAATGCCATACGAGCCACATTTCGGTTATCTTCACCAGCTTGATTATGGCAACCCAAAATCACGTCTTCGATAGCTTCCAGTGGAATAGTGGGGTTTCGCTTGATTAATTCTTTGATTGGCAAGGCTGCCAAATCATCGGCACGCACTGGCGATAAACTACCACCAAAACTACCGATTGGTGTGCGTATGGCATCTATTATGTATGATTCTTTCATATCGAATTACGATTTACGAATTACGATTTACGAATTACATTATTCGTAATCACAGCGGCGACCCACTCGTAATTCTTTATTAATTTTATAATTTTATGTCAAACTTTGCACTTGTTTTTGCTTTTACTTCTTCTAAAGTAACATTTGGCATTAAACCGATGAGTGTTAATTTTCCTTCTGGATATGCAAAAACTGCCAAATCGGTGATAATCATGCTTACTACTCCCGAAGCAGTTAATGGAAGTACACACGATGGAACGATTTTAGGAGAACCATCAGAATTTGTATGAGTCATCGTAATAATTAGGCGTTTTGCCCCTTTTGCCAAATCCATTGCTCCACCTACACCCAAAAGCGGTTTCCCTGGTACTGCCCAGTTGGCAAGATTGGCGGCTTCGTCACATTCTAAACCTCCCATGATGGCCACGTCGATATGTCCACCACGAATCATGGCAAACGATTCGGCACTATCGAAATAGCTACTTCCTTGCAAGGGCGTTACAGGAATTTTTCCTGCATTTACTGGGTAATTCATTGCTCCACCACCATCAGTTGGAACTGGGCCTACACCCAACATCCCGTTTTCAGTATGGAGAATAATTCCATGTTCTTCGGTGATTAAATCGGCTACTAAAGTTGGAATTCCGATACCGAGATTTACAACATCTCCTTTTTTCAGTTCGGCCAAGGCACGTTTTGCCATGTTCATTCTGACTTCATCTACTTTCTTTGAAGACGAAACCGATGCCGATGTACCTAAATCTTCGAGCGTAAGCGTCGCCTGTACTAAATAATCTACAAAACAACCCTGTGTATGCACATTTTCGGGGGCGATTTCTCCAACTGGTACGATTTCTTCAACTTCGGCAATGACCAAATCGGCAGCGGTTGCCATTGCTTTATTGAAGTTATTTTCAGTCATTCGGTATTGAAGATTTCCTGCGGTATCGGCACGCCATGCACGAATAAACGCTACATTTCCTCTAATTCCTTTGATAAAAACTTGCTCCACGCCATCAATTACTTTAGTTTCTCGGCCTTCAGCAATTTTTGTACCTGCCGATGTTGGTGTGTAGAATCCACCAATGCCTGCCCCACCCGCACGAATGGCTTCGGCGAGTGTACCTTGTGGTAAAAGCTCAGCTTCAACTAAACCTGCCTGCACGGCTTTTACGGCATTGGGGTTTGAAGTAAAAAATGAACCAATTACTTTTTTGAGTTGCCCGTTTGCGAGAAGTCTATCTCCTCCTAAACCTGGTTCTCCAGTATTATTACCAATGAAAGTTAGATTTTTAGTGCCAGTTTCAGCCAAAGCGTGCATGAGATGCACAGGGTTTCCTGTCATCCCGAAGCCTCCTTGTAGCAACACATCGCCATCTTTGACCATCGCAGCGGCTGTGTGTAAATCAATTATCGGAACTTGTTTCATGTAGTCTTTTTTAGATTTTATTGATAAATTATCTGCGAACTGGAAGTTCGCTCCACAGTTTATTCAAACGTCTCAAACGGTAAACCGACATAATTTTCTGCAATGGTTTTTTGATAAGCATCTGATATTCTTAGATAATCAAACTTTGATTTTTGTAATAATTGCTCAAAACTGCCATTTTCGGCTTGTTTGTGGCATAAATAGGTCATAAAGTTTGAGAAATCTTGTACTCGCCAAACTCTTGCTACGCATTTTTTAGTATAATTATTTAGTGATTCTTCACTTTCATTTCTGTAGAAATCGGTAATTCCTTTTGCTAAATTTCTGACATCGGCTACTGCTAAATTCAAGCCTTTTGCACCCGTTGGAGGTACAATATGAGCGGCATCTCCTGCCAAAAACAAGCGTCCAGCTTGCAAATTATCAATCATAAAACTTCGCATGGGCGTAATTCCTTTTTCAAAAATCTCTCCTTTATCAAGTTCAATTCCGAGGCGATTTTCGAGTTCTGCCCAAATTTGCTCGTCCGACCAATTTTCAATTTTTTCATCGTTTGGAACTTGTAGATATAAGCGACAAACTTTCTCAGAACGCATACTTGCCAAAGCAAAACCTTCGTGGTGAAAAGCGTAAATCAATTCATCATAACTCGGTTTTGAATAAGCCAAAATACCCAGCCAACTAAATGGATATTCAATTTTGAATTCGTTATAAGATTCTTTGGGCAATGTTTTTCGGCCTAAACCATGAAAACCATCGGTTCCTGCTACAAAATCACAGTTTAATATGCCATTTTCTCCACCGTGAGTAAACGAAATACTTGGCTTTTCTGTCATAAAATCATTGATTTCGGTTGCTTCTGCTTCAAAAATGATGGTAACATTTCTATCCAAACAAGCTTGTATCAAGTCTTTTACAACTTCTTGCTGCCCATAAATGGTTACTTCTCTTTGCGTATGTTTCTGAAAATCAATGCGTTGCGTAACACCATTATAAGCAATATAACAACCGTGATGCACCAAACCTTCTTGGTGAAGGCGGTCGGCGACCCCTAATTCCTCAAAAACTTCGACGGTATTATGCTCTAAAAGCCCCGCACGAACTCTGTTTTCTACATACTCACGACTACGATTTTCTAAAATTATACATTCGATACCTTGCTTTTGTAGCATCAAGGTCAAAGTAAGCCCTGCGGGTCCCGCTCCAATAATTCCGACTTGGGTTTTTATTGTTTTCATATTTTCTAAATTCAATACAAAATCCTACAGTAGAGACGTTGCATGCAACGTCTCTACGATGTTTATTCATTAATATTTAATACCTAATTCACGAAACACATCTTCGGCGGCATGAATGGCTTCATTGGCCGCTGGTAAACCGCAGTATAAAGCCGATTGCATGATTACCTCTTTGATTTCATCGACCGTAACGCCATTATTGAATGCCGCCCTGACATGCATTTTGAATTCCGTTTGGCGATTGAGTGCAATCAACATGGCCATTGTAATTAGACTACGGTTATGTTTTGAAAGGTTGGGTCTTGTCCAAACTTCTCCCCACGCATAATTTGTTATAAACGACTGAAAATCAGCATTAAATTCATTTATTTTGCTATTTGATCGGTCAACATGTGCATTGCCTAAAACCGTTCTACGGACATGCATTCCTTTATCAAAAGTAGATTTGCCAGTGAAAAATTCTATTAAAGTTTCGGCATATTCTTTCGGCAATTCGGTGGCAGCTAAGTGGCGAGCGTGTAGCACTTTTAGAGTTGCATTCGGAATATTGGCAACCAAAAACTCTGCTTGCTCGACATTTGTAACGGGGTCTTCATCACCTGTGATAACTAAAGTTTCAACGCTCAGATTTTGAAGCTGATTTCTAAAATCGGCATCACGAATGGCACAGCAACAATTAGAATACCCCTGCACATCGCTTCGCAAAAACATGGCGTGTGTTTCAGCTACTTTCTCAGGCTTTTGCTTTCTGAAATCTTCGGTAAACCAACGTTCCATTGTGTCTTCAACGATTGCCTGCATTCCATTTTTTGAAATGGTTTCGATGCGGCCATTCCAACGTTCGTCATTTCCGATTTTTGCTCCTGTATTGCTCAAAACTATCTTTTTGAAGCGATTTGGGTGATTTATACCCAAATATTGACCAATCAAACCACCCATCGAAAGTCCGCAGTAATAAGCAGTTTCGATGTTTAGTTTATTCATTAGATTGATTATATCATTACCCAGTAATTCGATAGTGTATCCTTCTGTGCTGATATTGTTTTTTGAGCCGCCATGTCCACGGGTATCGTATTGCAACACCCTGAAATAGGGTAGCAAGTATGGAATCAGCTCATCCCACATCAACATTTCTGAACCCAGAGAGTTTGAAAAAATTAAAACTGGACTGTTTGGGGTACCTGTTAGTTTATAATTCATAGTTTTATCAATTTTTCGAATGTAGAATGACGAATTTTTCGAATGTCAGTTAAAATTCTACATTCGAGAAATTCGAATCATTCGTCATTTTCCCAATATCTCATCAATTATCTCCAAACTATTTCCAATCGAATTTTCGGCTTTGAATAGTTCTTCAAAATTTGGTAAATCAACTTTCATTTCTTCAAGGATTTCTTTTAGATGTTTTTGTTGAGAAATGGCTAATTTACAGGCTTTTTCGACTAATTCGTGGGCGTTTATTTTACCTATTTTTGTAGCTAAAGCCAACGAAATATTTTCAGCATAAATCAACCCTTTGGTCAATTCGAGATTTTGGAGCATTCGATGCTCATCAACTACTAAGCTCGAAATCAGTTCAAGGGCTTTTTCGATACTTCCTGCCGTAAGCATCATAATTTCAGTTAGAACTTCCCATTCTGAATGCCACAATCCTGCTGAACGCTCGTGTTCTTGGGGCATCGAAGTCAGTAACGAAGCTACCAAATTGGGAATTCGGTTAGCATTAGCCAATATGGCAGCACAAGTAACAGGGTTTCGCTTATGCGGCATAGTACTGGAGCCCCCTTTGCCCTCGCCCGCTCCTTCAAAAACTTCACCAACTTCGGTTTGCATCATCAACGATACATCTTTGGCAATTTTGCCAAGTGATTGGTTCAATATACCGAAAACCGATGCGGCTTCAGCTAAATTATCACGGTTTGCTTGCCAAGAAAATGATGGTTTTAAGTCGAGAATATCGGCAAGACTTTGTTGAATTGGCTTTGATAAATTGGCATTTCCGCTACCAACTGCTCCACCCAGTTGAATGACCAAAACTCGTTTTTGTGTGCTTTTCATTCGCTCTTTGCTTCGCTCAATGCTTTGCAACCATCCTGAAGTTTTAAGGCCAAACGTAATTGGGCGGGCTTGTTGGAGAAGCGTCCGACCAATCATCAATGTACCACGATGCTTTTTTGTAATTTCTACCAATAATTCTGATAATTCCGTCAATTTATCATTTAGCCAGTACCAATATTCCTGCATCTGTAAAACCGTAGCCGTATCTACCACATCTTGGCTGGTTGCTCCCAAATGTACATATTTCGATGCCTCAACGTCATTATTCTTAACAATTCGGGTAAGCTGCTTCACCAAAGGAATGGCGGCATTTCCACCCAATTTTATCTCTGATTTGAGTTTATCAATATCAATAAAATCGACCTGACAGCAACTTTCGATAATTTGGGCAGCTTGGGGCGGAATAATACCATTTTCGGCTTGAGCAACTGCCAAAGCTCCTTCAAAACGCAACATTTGGGCAATCGTCTGACGGTCAGAAAAAAGCTCGTTGATGGTTTTGGAATAAAAATAGTCGGAATATAAAGACATTTACGAATTACGATTTACGAATTACGAATTTGGAATGATGAAATATAATTCGTCATTCAAATTATATTTCAAAAAACACAGTTTCGTTTTCGCCTTGCATGTTGATATTGAATTCATATCTTGACGACGAACCGTTATTATTACCTTTCTTCTCGGCAATTAATGTACTTTTTCGTTCGGCAGGAACGGCATTTAACACATCATCGGTTGAATTTAGTTGAGCCTCATCAGAAAAATAAATGCGAGTGTAAGAATGTATCAACTGTCCACGCATAAAAACAATTACTGAAAGATACGGAGCTTGTCCAGCAACTGGTTTTGGCTTGATTGTACTAAAAATAAAGCGATTCTGAGCATCAGTTCCTGTTCCAAAACGCCCAAAAAGTTGATTTTCGCCATCGTTTTGCCAAATTTCAATCATAGCGTCTGGTATTACATCGCCATTTCCATCGAAAACTTTTCCTATAATGGTGATAGCTTCGCTGTGTTCGATTGGGCTAACCATTTGATTGCCAACCAATTGCTTAAAATCATATAAATATTGCTCAGGTGTAAGTCCATAAGCAAAGTATGGGCCTACTGTTTGAGAGGGAGTTTGAAAACCCCGTAGCGACGGTCGCCCAGCCCCTAAAGGGGAGTTATTGTTGTTTGTCATTGATTTGAATCGGTTTTAAAATCCCCCTTTAGGGGATAGGGGTGTGTTTATAAATTTTCAAAAGGGGTTGCGTTGTGGCCTCTTAATACAAAATCGAATCGATAACCAAGGGCAAAATTTGGTTCAGTGGCATCTAAATCGAATTTTGAGATTAATAATTCACGGCCTTTTGGTGGTACACCCAAGAAAATCGGATCATGCTGCAAAAGTGGGTCACCTGGGAAATACATTTGTGTAACCAAGCGGTTGGTAATATTTGCTCCAAATAACGAAAAATGTATGTGGTTTGGTCGCCAAGCGTTATAATGATTTCCCCATGGGTATGCACCCGGTTTGATGGTATAAAACTTATAATTTCCGTCTTTATCGGTCATACAACGCCCTGCACCCAAGAAATTCGGGTCGAGTGGGGCATCGTGTTGGTCAACTTTGTGTACGTAACGACCGCACGAGTTAGCTTGCCAAATTTCAATCAAAGTGTTTGGTATTGGCTGTCCATTTTCATTCATTACCTTGCCGTGAACTACGATTCTTTCGCCCAAAGGCTCACCATTTTTTATGGAATTTTTGGTAAGGTCATGGTCAAATTCTCCTAAGTTGAACTCTCCAAAAACTGGGCCTGTAAGTTCAGAAAGCGATTGTTTCAGCACTATCAAAGGCTTAGTTGGAGCTCGCAGAATGGTTGATTTGTATTCTGGAGATAAGTACGGCGGATGTACTTCACGGTCGAATTGATTATAAATGATATTGCTCATTTGATTGAGAATTAGAGGTGTTGAATAGCCATTTTTACTCTACAAAAGTATGCTAATTGTCAAACTTAATCTTGGATTAATCAAAATAAGACTTGTAAAATTTAAACATTTTATTTTATAAAATTCAATAATTACAATATATTTATGAAATAAAATATTGATTAGAAAGAATTTATGGCAAAAAAGGACATCAATCAATGAAATATTAATTGTAAAAATTAAACATGAGTAATTCCAAACAGATTATCAATTTCAAAGGTCTTTATGGCGATAATCATTATCCGCTTTTGCCCGATTTTATTCATCATGAGTCGCTCGAAGTGCGGAGTAAGATGTATGATTGGGAAATCAACGAACATCTACACACCGATTTATGTCAGATTTTTATGATTGAGTCGGGAAGTGGGATTCTAATTTCGGAGCAAAATGAAGTTGCTATCGAAGGGCCTTGCTTAATTTTGATTCCAACCAATACCCTGCATGGTTTTGCTTTTGAGCCAAGTATCGGTGGTGAAGTTTTAACTTTTTCGGAAAATTTTCTGGAAACGCTTTTCAAAAATTCGCCAAAAATTCTGCTCGAACTCAGTCATTTGAAATACCTTCGATTTGATAATGACCCAAGCTTTTTTGAACAAATAAAGAATTATAAAAGCCTGATTTTGAAAGAGTTATACGAGGAAAATCTCGAAAAACAAACCGTTGTTCAGTCGTTGTTTACTTTATTTTTTATCAGTATCTATCGTTTTAGTTTTTCACTTAAAAACACCATTTCAGCTTCGGATAACCGTACTTTGATGTATTTTCAGGCTTTTCAGAAGCACATCAAGCGTACGATACAAGAAACAAAATCTATCAGCGAATACGCCAAAGAATTGAATATCACAACTGTGCATCTCAACCGAATCTGTAATACTTTGGTGCAGAAATCGGCCTTACAAATTGTACAAGATTATCTGATTGCCGAAGCAAAAAAGTATTTACTCAATACAAATTATTCGATTTCAGAGGTGTCGTATTTACTCAATTTTAAAGACCCTGCTTATTTTACACGACTTTTCAAGAAACAAACGGGAGTTTCGCCAAGCGAATTCAAGAAAATATAATAGAAAAGGCGACCGAAGCCGCCATTTTCTTAGTAGAAATTTATATAAGTGTAGTTAAGAATTTACGAGTATATCAAATGTTATTCCATAAAACCAGCTTTTGTTTTTTGACCAGTTTTTACCCAATTTCTTAGTTCATCAAAAGCTTTACCTGTCTGTTCGTTTGTGAAGTTACAGTGACCTTGCCCATTTGTGTATTTTACGCTAAAGTATTGTTGTTTTCCCTGTTTTTGAAGCAAATTTTCGTAGCTCACAATCGCCAAATCGGCAGGAATCAATTGGTCATAAATCGTATGTAAAGCCAAAGCTGGTTTGTCAATTGCTCCAGTTCTATCGTATTTATCGAATAAAATATTCTGACTCACAGTTGCCACCAGTCTCTCAGCTTTCTGGTTCACGAGCAAGCTATTCGGAAATCTGCCATAAATAGTATTGGTATTATCGTAAGGATTTCCACCTGCTTTCTGAGCAATATCACGCAAAACCCCTTCTCCAAACACTAAAGAAAAAGCTAAATCATCAGGTTTTAGGTCGAAATGCTTGGCAAACTCTACCGCCAGTAAAGAGTCTTTGGCATAAATTGCTTTTTTCATCAAAACAGCTTTACGAAAACCCGCTTGCATCGAAGTCGGTTCTTTGGGTTTCGACATATCAAAAATATCATGCAGAGAAGTAGCAATACCTGGAAAAAGCCCATTGAAAGTAGCAAATAAATCGAATTCCTTACGGGTTTGCAGATAAACACGCCCCGCCAGCGGACACATCGGAAAGCCTCCGTTGTAATTTTGTCCATAGTTTTCGAGGGTAGCCAGCGTTATTCCGCCACCCATCGAATGCCCAGTCATGAACGTTGAATCGGGTTGACCATATTTTTTTACAAAATATTGTCGTAGAGCCTCCGTATCATCGACACCTTGAGCCAAAGCCAAGCCTTGAAACGCATAATCAGAAGCGGCTACGGCAAAGCCTCTTTCCAAAAAAGGTGTCATTCTTTTCGGAAATTCCGGATTTTGGCTTTGTGTGGGTTTCGACCCCATAAATTCATAGCCATGTGCATACATCACCAACTTTCCTTTCCATTTTTCGGGAAAAAGAATCCGATATTTCGCTCCATTAATACTTCCTGTATCAATTTTAGCAACATTTTGGGCAAAAATTGCCTGCGTGATAAATAATAGGATTAAGACTTTTTTCATATTTGCAGAAGGTTTGAATCAAACTCACTAAAAAAGAAGAAAATTTTACCCCCCGCTTCTCCTCCGAAAAGAAGAAGTTTGGGGGATAAAGTAATTTTTAAATAATAGGTTGGTACTTAAAGGCTTTGCTTAGGAGAAAAGTGTTTCTTCTCCTAAATTTTTGGCCGACGCTCGGTCCGACTCACGTTCTATGCTTCTCCCCAAACTTTTAGGGCGGTATTTACTGTTAAATCAAGCTTACGCCATTGGTCGTCGTGACTCATATCATTGCCATGATGTGTTGATGAAAACCCACATTGCGGACTCACACAGAGATTTTCGATTGGCGTATATTGTGCCGCTTCGTCGATACGCTTGCAGAGGTCATCAATATTTTCGAGTTCTCGTTTTTTCGATGAAATGATTCCCAAAACAACTTTTTTGTTATTCGGAACAAAACGAAGTGGAGCAAAATCGCCCGAACGCTCATCGTCGTATTCGAGCAAATAACGGTCAACATTAATCGAATTGAAGAGAATTTCGGCAACTGGTTCATAACCACCTTCGGCAAACCACGTACTACGATAATTTCCACGGCAAAGGTGAATACCCACCGTCAAATCGGCTGGGCGATTATCAATAACCGAGTTGATAAGAGCGGCATACGTGCGTGGTAATTCGTTCGGGTCTTCGCCTCTTGCTTGAGCAGCTGCACGCATTTTAGGGTCGCAGAGATACGCCAAATTGGTATCGTCAAGCTGCAAATAACGCAAGCCAGCATCATACAAGTGTGCAATTTCTTCACGATAAGCGGCAGATAAATCGGCAAAAAACTCGTCCATATCAGGGTACGAATTAATATCAATTGATTTTCTACCACCACGGAAGTGAATCATGGTTGGTGAAGGAATCGAAACTTTTGGCGTCTGCGAAACAACCGTTTTTAGATAATTAAAATCGGCTACTTGAATATCTTTAATATGCTTAAGCTTGCCTGTTACGCTCAAAACGGGTGGTGTAAAACCATCTTCGGCAGCTTTGGCGTTTGGGTTAGCTTCAATACCTCCAGTTACGCTAACACCTGCCAATTCTTTCAAGAAATCAAGGTGGAAATAATCACGGCGGAACTCTCCATCGGTGATGGCTTTCATGCCTGTTGCTTCTAAATGTTTTACCGTTTCGGCAATTCCTGCATCTTCGATTGCTCTAAGTTCTTCCGCAGAAATTTCTCCTTTTTTCCACTTCAAACGATTTTCTTTTACTGCTGGTGTGCGTAGTAAACTACCCACGTGGTCGGCTCTGAAATTTGACATTTTCTTTAGTTTTTGAGGGCTGAGGCTTTATTAAGCATCAACCATTAAGCATTAATTTTAACTTATTTCTTTAGAATCAATTCGTGATGTAATAATACCCGAAAGTGCAGCTGGAATGGCAAAAATGAGGAAGTTAGTAGCAATTCCTAAACCTGCTCCAATCAATAGCCCACCAATCATTGGGCCTACGATTCCGCCCAAACGCCCCGCTCCCATTGCCCAACCCACACCCGTTGTGCGAAATTCGGTTGGGTATAATCTGGCTGAAAGTGCATAAAGCCCCACGAAACCACCTTGAATACCAAAGCCCAATAATGCCAAAATAAGGAGGATAACATCTGAACCAATAAAAAGTCCGAACGATGCCATCAAAACGCCAGTCAGCACCAAGATTATGCCCAAAGTTTTCTTTAGGCCATATTTACTCGAAAAATATCCTTGTGTAATTATTCCGAAAAATGCACCAATATTAAAGACTGTTCCTGCATAAATGGCCAATTCCATCGAAAGCCCCGCATCTTTTGCAAGTTTTGGAATCCAACTTGTTAGGAAATACAAAGCGGCAAATGCCATAAATAAGGCCGCCCAAAGTTGAAGCGTTGGTTTTTTGAAGTCGGTTTTTAGCAATTGGTCAACTGGTAATTTTGATTTGATTTTTTCAATGATTGGCAAAGATTCTAAAGGCTGAATATTCATTTTGGTCAGAATCTTATTTAGTTTTTCAAGGGCATTTTGGGGTTGAGTGCGTAAATAAAAATCAATTGATTCTGAAAGGAAAAATAGAATCAAAGGCACAGAAAACATAGAAGCAATGCCTGCAATACGAAACATTTGTTGCCAGCCATCAGTCGGAATTACTTTCGCTGCCACCAAACCTGCTATTACAGCCCCAATTGGATAACCCGAAATGACAAAGCTTACCCAAAAATCACGGGTTTTATTGGGTGTATATTCGGAAGCGAGAGAAGCCGTACTTGCTAACATACTGCCAATGCCAAGTCCGCTTACAAAGCGGTAAATTAACAACTCAGTGATTGAAGTAGCGTAAGATGTAAGGTAAATACAAACCCCCATAATAATGCCACTGATAAGAATGATGGCTTTTCTGCCAATTTTATCGGCAAAAGGAGCTAAAAAAAGCGTCCCAATAGTCATCCCGAATAAACCAGCACTAAAAACTGTACCTAATGCTTGCGGAGAGACATCCCAAGCTTTAGCAATGGCCGGAGCGGTGTAAGAAATCACAAGCACATCCATGCCATCGAGCATATTCATCAGAAAACAAATGAAAATGGTAGAGTATTGCAGGCCTGTCATCGGATTTTTGTCGATGAGAGCTTTAGGGTTGAAAGTCATTATTTATTAGGTATATAAGGTTGAATATTAGATGCTTGATGTTGAATGTTAGATGTTTAATTATTGATACCGTAATGTTACTAAATTAACCGACAATTTAATATTTGATAAGTATTTGATCATCAAAAAAATTAAATCATTAATCATTTAACATCGCACGGGTAACCCCGCAAACATTCATCATTACTTAAATACTTGATTGTGATGTTTTTACGATAGCTGTGAGAATTCTAATGATGGATTCGCATTCTTGTTTGATTTCTTCAAAATCATATTCGATAAATTTTCCTGCCTCAATGAGTTTAATCCAATAAAGTGTTTCACGAGCTTCCTTTGAAGCAATACTCATTTTAGCTGAAAAATCTTTCTTTGAATAGCCGGCATCAGCTTCTTCTACGTTTGCTCCGATGCTTGTTGAACTTCTCAAAAATTGCTTAGATAAAACATATTCATTTCTCATCAATAAAAGTTTACAAAGCTCTATCGACTTCAAAGCAAAATTAAATGTTTTAGATTTTATCAGATTTTCTTTCATCAAACATTTAGCATTAAACATCCAACATTCACAAAACTTTCCAAACTTGAATCGCTACATTATCTGGGTTTCTGATGCCTTTGCAAATAAAAATGGCGTTATTCATCCATTCGTATTTGCCTTGTGGAGCTTCAAATTTTGGTATTGCACGGAAATAATATTCTGATGGAGAAACAGCCTCTCCCCGTCCGATTCGAGCCGCAACTTCGGGCGAAGCTACACGTAAACCTGTATTTTTGATATAAATCGTTACGCCATCATCAGTTTTGATTTGATAATGTGCTTCTAATTCGGCTACACCATCTTTTCTTACGATTTGCCAGTCGGCACCACCATCCAAAATCTCACCTTTCATTTTTGGACCTTCAAAACTTCCGCCTATGATTGGAATAATTCTACGCATTCCGTGAGGCGTATCACCAACAATGTATGGTGCTTTGAGTTTAACTTTTAATTCACAAACAAACTCTAAACTTGGGGCTTCGGGTGTGCTTTGGGCAGCAATTTCCATAGAAAAAAATAAAAGTAAGAGAAAAGGTAGGTTTTTCATATATTAGTTTTTTTGGTTAAGGGTCTGTATATCGAAACCAGCTACTTTTTTGTAATTATCCATTACTTTTGCCAGTTCTTCGTGCGGAATTTCTTCTTCCGAAAAACCCTTCGGAAACCAATCTTCCATCATATCCATGATTTCGTCTGGACCTTTTGCTCTATTTTGAAGCACAACTTTCGCCGCCGCAGGTACTCTTTCTCTATCGTATTCAATAAGAGCATTTTCAGGTTTCTCATTCTTTATCAAGCATTTGGTTAGACAATCGGCATCAAGAATGGCTTGTGAAGCACCATTCGAACCAATCGGGTACATCGGGTGAGCAGCATCACCGAGTAGTGTCACACGTCCAAATGTCCATTTATCCAAAGGATTTCTGTCCGACATCGGAAATTCGTAAACGGCTTTGGCTTCATCAATCATTGCAGGAACATCAAGCCAATCGAATTTCCAATCTTTATATAAATCAACTAACCTTGCTTTATCGGCTTCTCGATTCCAATCACGAGCCGTTAGTTTAGATTTTCCTTCTTTTATATTACCGACCCAATTGATTAAGCAATTACCCTCAGCATCTGGTTGACCGATTGGATAGACCACCATTTTTTGACGTAAACTACCAATCATCGCCATTGATGTGCCATCCAAGAAAGGTTTCATGGTGGTTGTACCACGATAAAGTACGTTTTCAGAATAAACTGGCGGTCCTTCGTTGGGGTAAAGTTGCTGGCGAACAACCGAATTAATACCATCTGCCCCTATCAAAATATCGGCACGTTCTTCCAGTATTTTTTCGTTGGTATCTTTATCTATAAAATGAGCTATTACTTCTTCATCGGTTTGCTCAAAGTGGCTTAAATGGTGATTTTTCAGAATCGCATCTTTGCCCAATGATGATACAACCTCATCAAAAAGTAACATCTGTAGAACCCCACGATGCACCGAAAATTGTGGCCATTTATAGCCCGCAAAACGCCCACGTGGTTCCGTCCAAAATTGCTGTCCGAATTTATTAAAATAAACTAAATCGCTCGTTTCGATGGCATTTTTAGCAATTTTTTCTTGTAAACCCAAATTTGTTAATACTCGGACACTATGCGGAAGTGTGTTGATACCCACGCCCAAAGGCTTTATTTCTTTGACCGATTCAAAAACCTTTACCTCAAATCCAGCTTTATAAAGGCTCAATGCGGTGGTCAAACCACCAATCCCACCACCGATAATAACAATCTTCATTAATTATAATTTTTCAACAAAATTCTGCATTATACCATGATTATACTATGCAAAATAAGAGAATAAATATGCAAAAACAATCAGAAAGCCACAGTTTAATTGTGTATTCTACACTTTTACTTTAATCCAAGCATTCTGATTGCATTTTCTTTCAGAATTAAAGGTTTTACTTCTTCTTTGAAACCCGCTTCTTCAAAATCTTTCATCCATCTTTCAGGAGTAATTAATGGAAAATCCGTACCGAAAAGAACTCTGTTTTTGAGCATTGTATTGGCATATTGAATAAGTTGTTTCGGGAAATATTTAGGCGACCAACCACTCAAATCAATATAGACATTTGGCTTGTGCATAGCTACGCTCAAGGCTTCATCTTGCCACGGCCAACTTGGGTGAGCAATGATAATCGGGCAGTCAGGGAAATCAATTGCCACATCATCAAGGTGCATTGGATTTGAATATTCTAAACGCAAACCGCCTCCGCCACGCACACCTGAGCCAAAACCTGAATGACCAGAATGAAACAACATCGGTAATTTGTATTCAGCTATAACTTCGTAGAGATGATAGGCCATTTTATCATAAGGATAAAAGCCTTGCACCGTTGGATGAAACTTGAAACCTTTTACGCCGTAATTTTCAATTAAATCACGGGCTTCTCTTGCTCCCATTCGGCCTTTATGCGGGTCTATGCTTGCAAATGCAATCATCACATCATCGTTTTTGAGAGCTGCTTCGGCAACTTCAACATTAGGGATACGACGTTTGCCAACATTATGTTCCGAATCAACGGTAAACATCACAAAAGCTAAATTATTATCACGATAAAAATCGGCCGTTTCTTGAATCGTCGGGCGTTTATCCGACTTGAAATATTTGGCAAATGCTTCATCCAATTCTGGACGATAATCATCATGCGGTTGGCAGCACGAAACCTCTGCGTGCGTATGCACATCAATGGCGGTAATTTTATTTATGTCTATCATATTTTTTTAATGACGAATTTCTCGAATGACGAGTTACGAATTTTTGAAATTACAATTCATTTGCACTTCGGTTTTTCTTTTAATGATGATTTTCTCGAGCGGTTCGCCGCAGCGATGACGAGTTACGAATTTTTAAATTCACTATTCATTTGTACTTCGTCATTTGAAAAATTCGTTATTTGTTTTACTTGTTTTTTCTTGCTGTTTTAATTGATGAAACTGTTATTGCTAAAAGCTCATCCGCTTCTTTATAGATTGGGACAATATCTGTTCTAATTTCTGGTAATAAAGCAACTACAAATTCTAACCAAAACATTGTTTCGTCCAATTCTTCTTCAACAATTTTTAATTTATTGATAAAATCAGGCCCAGATTTTCCTCTACAAGCAGCCCGATAATTTGCAGCAGTAGATGGGGCAGAACGAACAATCTGATTTCTAACAGCCTTAAATTCAGGTTCATTTGGTAGCTTTCTTGTCAATAAAACTACCGAAATCGCCCAATTTTTGTATCTGTTTTTTAGACTTTCGATGTCCATAAAAGTATTTTTTAATTCAAAAGTTGTCTATTTTATCGAAAAAGTACTCGTCATTCGCTATTCGAATAATTCGTTATTCGAGGCTATTTCGCTCCCATTCTGATTGCTCCATCGAGTCGGATGACTTCGCCATTGAGCATCGTGTTTTCGATGATTTGTTTTACTAAATTGGCAAACTCTGATGGTCGGCCTAAACGTGGTGGAAAGGGAACTTGTTTGCCCAAAGAATCTTGAGCTTCTTGTGGTAAAGATGCCAACAATGGTGTTTCAAAAATACCTGGAGCGATGGCCATTACTCGAATACCCATTCGGGCAAATTCACGGGCAATTGGTAAAGTCATGGCCACAATTCCACCTTTTGATGCCGAGTATGCTGCTTGCCCGATTTGTCCATCAAAGGCAGCAACTGAGGCGGTGTTTATTATAATTCCTCTCTCGCCTTCGGTGTTTGGTTCATTGTTTTGCATTTTATCGGCAACCAATCTGAGCGTATTAAAAGTGCCAATAAGATTTATGTTGATTACTTTTTGAAAGAAATCAAGCGGATGTGGACCATCTTTGCCAACAACCCTTTTTGCAGGGCCAACTCCTGCACAATTTATGATTCCAGCAATGCTAACACAAGCCTCAATCGACTGATTTACAGCATTTTGCACTTGCTCTTCGTTGGTTACATCGGTTTTTATAAATTTTGATTTTACACCTAAATTGGTTTGTGCGGCAGTTCCTGCTTCTTCATTTATATCAAGTAAAACGGCATTTCCGCCATTTTCTACAATCATTTTTGCAGCTGCGAAACCTAAACCCGATGCTCCGCCCGTAACTAAGAATGTTTTGTTTTCTATTTTCATAATTATATTTTATCAGCGTGCTAAATATTCAATACAATGTATTCACCAAATCGGCTCGATGTTTCAAAACTGCTCGTTGGTTCAGAGAACCTTTATCAGTTATTTCGCCTAAATCAATAGAAGGTGGGTCGAGAGCGATTATGTATTTTTTAATGACTGTCGAGCTACCTGTTGAGGTTTTATTAAACGCCACCAACCAATTATTAATAAACTTCTCTACTTCTATATGTAAAAATGCTTCTTTATTTGAGATTTCAGGGCTTAAATTAGCCAATTTTCGGCAAGCATCCGCATTTAAAAATAAAATTGCTCCAATATATTCTTTATCCAAACCAGCCAACACCACATCTTGAATTATTGGTGAGCCAGTTGAAATAATTTTTGCTTTCAGGACACCCACATTTACCCAAGTTCCTGTTGAAAGTTTGAAGTCTTCGGCAATTCGTCCATCAAAAACTAAACCTTTATCAGGGTTGTTTTCATCTAAAAACTTTACTGCATCGCCAGTTTTGTAATAGCCCTCTTCGTCGAAAGCCACAGCCGTTGCTTCGGGGTTTCTCCAATAACCTTTGCTTACATTTGGTGCTTTGTAGCGAGCTTCTACTTTATCGCCGTCGGGTACAAGTTTTACATCCATTCCAGCAACAGGCACGCCCAAAAGTCCAGAAAATGCTCCCCCCCAATTAGCAAACATCGCAGAAGGACCCGACTCAGTACAGCCCAAACCCGTAATAATCGGTATTTTCACGCCGATGGTTTCTACGGCCAATTCTTCCAAGCGATTCCAAACGGGTTGAGCCAAACTTGCTCCTGCATAAAATAAAATATTAAGATTTTTGAAGAAGTTCTCTCGCAAAGCTGGTTCTTTTTCAAGATACGGAATTAGCATTTCGAAGCCCTTTGGCACATTAAAATAGGCCGTTGGAGAAATTTCTCGGAGATTCTGAACGGTTTCTTCAATGCCTTTGGGTGTTGGTTTGCCATCATCAATCAAAATTGTTCCACCATTATAAAGAGCCAGTCCGAAATTATGATTACTACCAAAAGTATGATTCCACGGAAGCCAATCAATAAAAACAGGCGGTTGTTGCTGCATAAACGGAAAAACTTGCGTAATCTGCTGCAAATTAGCACACCACATTCCTTGATGATTCATTACGCCTTTGGGCAAGCCAGTCGAGCCAGACGTAAACAACACCTTGGCAATCGTATCGGCATTGACTTTTGCTGCGGCAATTTCGACATCACTTGTGGGTTTTGTACAAAGCATTTCTTGAAAATGAACACCATTTTCGCCGTCAGCGGTAATGATAATGGCTTCGGGGAAAAGTGTTTTAGCAAATTCGAGAGCTTTTTGATAGACTTTTCCACTTTGGGCAAAAATGACTTTCGGAGTCATTAGCTCAAGGCAATGTTTAAGCTTGCCAAAATCATCCGAAACCAAAGAGTATGGCGGAGAAATCGGCGTGTAAGTAATACCAATATGCACCGAAGCCAGTACCAAAAGTGCATGTTCGAGGCTATTTTCTGATAAAATCACGACGGTTTCATCAGACAAAAACTCAAGATTAATCAAATACTGGGCTATGCATTTTACATTTTCAAGAGTTTCGACATACGATAATTTCTCCCAATCTTTCGTGATGAGATTTCTTCTACCGATAAACGTCTGCTTAGGTTTTATTTTTGCCCAATGTTCTAATTTATCAGTAATTTTTGCAGGAAAATCGGCCAATGCTTGCTCATTTTTGAAATAAACAATGCCATTTTCAAACTGTCTTTTATGAGTTTTAGTTGGGCCGAATGGCGTATTTTTATACATTCTTTCTAAATGTTGAATGTTTGATGCTTAATGTTTGATAGTCCATCGCTCTAAATCTGCTTATTCTCCCACTTTCTTGGCTCTTCCTTCCAGAAAATCAGTTAGCCTTTTTTTAGCTTCGGGAGCATCGGCCGAAATTGCTGCAATTAAGCTTTCCATCATTAAACCTTCGTTTTGACCCGAATCAACAATTTTGGGCAATACGTGCATGAGTGCATAATTGGTCATGCCTGCATTTGATGCAATTTTCTTAGCCAATTCGATTCCTTTTTCGAGTCCTTGACCTTCTTCTACTAAATATTGAGCGAGTCCGATTCGTTCACCCTCTTCGGCTTTATAAACTCTTCCCGTAAACATCATGTCCATCATGCGAGCCATTCCAATTAGTTTTGGCACTCGAACCGAAGCTCCGCCACCCACAAAAATTCCTCTTTGGCCTTCGGGAAGTGCATAAAAAGTGCTGGATTCAGCAACTCTGATGTGGCAGGCGGAAGCTAATTCGAGTCCACCACCTACTACTGCTCCGTGTAGCACTGCCACGACTGGCACTGAGCCAAACTGCACTTTATCGAGTGCACGATGCCACATTCGGGAATGATGAAGCCCCTGCACAGCATCACGCTCTTTCAGTTCTGAAAGGTCAAGGCCTGCCGAAAAATGCTTACCTAAACCATAGATAACCACACAGCGGATTTGCGGTGGAATATTCTCGAAGACTTTTTCGATACCCAAAACCAAATCATCGTTGAAAGCGTTGCGTTTTTCGGGGCGATTAATGCCTACCAATAGAATTTCATCTCTGATTTCTAATTGGAGTGATTCGGTTGGAGATTTTATTTCTTGCATTTTATGTATTCAAAAACTGATTGACTTATTTCAATACAAAATTGAATAATAAAAAGAAAGATTAGTAGGTAAAAGGAAAGATAAAATAGGCAAAAACAATCAATTTTGCAGATTTCGGTATTCTTTTGGCGAAATTCCTGTTTTAGATTTAAAGAATCTCGAAAAATCGCTTGGCTCAAAGCCTCCAATCTTAAATGCAATTTCGGCAATTCGCATTGGCGTTTGTTTAAGCAAAACTTTGGCCTCTAAAACCCGCATTTCTTCCAATAATTCATGAGCCGATTTGCCCGTTATGGTCTTTACACATTTGTGCAAATGATTGGGCGAAACCGCCAGAATTTCTGCAAATTCGGTAACAGTTTTTTTATCGTAGATGAGTTCTGAAAGTAAATTTTTGTAGCGTTGTGTAAGATTTGAGGCCGCATTATTACTGCTTTTGGGCGTTTGATTATCGAAATGTCGGATTTCCTTTAAGAATGCACTCAGATAAAGAGCTATGATTTCAGCACGACTATTCTCGTTACGGGTGCGTTCGGAAAGCAGAATTTCTAATAATTGCGTGATTCGCTCGGAGTCTGTAATATGAATGAGTGGCTCGGCCGTAATCTGAAAAAATGGAAAGTCTTTTTCGATATCTACATTTAACAATGGATGATTGAAGATTTCGGGCTGAAAATGGCAGTAAAATCCTTCAATATCTTCAGAAATTGCTTCGAGCGAAGTAATTTGGTCGGTCGAAAGACAAAAAAATGTATTGGCTTTTACTTCATAATTACTCAATCCTTTGCTTCGGATAGCAAAACCTTTAGTTACATATAAGAAAAAATAGACCGAACGACGATGCGGTAAAACGGGTAATTTCAGAAATGATTTATAGTTTTCGATGCGTTCGATATGAAAATGCTCATACAAACTCGAAACTTTCGGCTTCCAATTTCCAAAAAGATAATCGTCAAACTGTGAAGGGTTAAGTTTGGGTATTTCTTTTGAACGAGTCATTTTTTCAACCATAAATTCATTTTCTGATGCAATATATAAAACCTAATAAAGCGATTCGGCGGAATTGCAGTAAAACTATGCAAAGCCAGCTTTTTGAATAGGAAAACAAGGTATTTTTGCCGAACTTTGCAAAAAATATGTATAACAATCGGTCGGCGTTCCGCTGGGCGGCACCCACTCTCCCGAATTGTTTAAAAAGAAAAATGAAAACAAAAGGAATAGTAAAAAATAAAATCAATATCGTTACGCTCGGTTGCTCAAAAAACCTTGTCGATTCGGAGGTACTTTATACTCAGCTTAAAGGCAATGGCATGAAAGTAGAACACGAGTCGAAAAAAGACGACGCCAATATTGTTATCATTAATACTTGTGGTTTTATTGATAATGCCAAGCAAGAATCTATCGACACGATTTTGCGTTATGTCGATGCCAAAGATGCAGGAATTGTTGATAAAGTTTATGTAACTGGCTGTTTATCACATCGTTATAAAGATGAACTTTCGGTCGAAATACCGACAGTTGATGCGTGGTTTGGTACAAATGAATTGCCAAGAATGCTGAAAACGCTAAAAGCAGATTATAAACACGAGTTAGTTGGAGAACGCCTTCTGACTACGCCAGCTCACTACGCTTACCTAAAAATTGCCGAAGGTTGCGACCGCCCGTGTAGCTTCTGTGCGATTCCGCTCATGCGTGGTGGACACGTAAGCCGACCAATGGACGAGTTGGTTTTGCAAGCACAAAATTTAGCTAAAAAAGGCACAAAAGAGTTAATTCTAATTGCCCAAGACCTTACTTATTATGGTCTTGATATTTATAAGAAACGTAATTTAGCTGAGCTTCTTGATAAATTATCGGACGTTGAAGGCATCGACTGGATTCGCTTGCAATATGCTTATCCGTCTGGTTTTCCGATGGATATTTTAGATGTGATGAAGAATCGCTCGAATGTGTGTAACTACCTCGATATGCCACTGCAACACGGTTCGTCAGAAATGCTAAAAATCATGCGTCGTGGCATTGACCGACCAAAAACTGAGGCATTGATAAACACGATTCGTGAGAAAGTGCCAGATATTGCCATCAGAACGACGCTCATTGCGGGTCACCCAGGCGAAACCGAAGAACATTTTGAAGAAATGTATCATTTTGTAGAAAAAATGCGTTTCGATAGATTGGGGGTTTTCCAATACTCGCATGAAGATGATACGCATTCGTTTACAATGCCCGATGATATTCCTGCCGAAGTAAAACAAGAACGCACCGATATTATCATGGAGCTTCAACAAGGAATTTCTGCCGAATTGAATCAAGCTAAAATCGGTAATACGTATAAGGTTTTATTTGATAGAAAAGAAGGCGGTTATTTTATCGGAAGAACAGAATTCGACTCGCCAGAAGTTGATAATGAGGTTCTTGTACCAGCTTCTCAGTACGTAAGAATGGGAGATTTTGCCAATGTAAAAATCAATAATGCCGAAGAATTTGATTTGTATGGCGATTTGGTTTGATGAAATATTTGGTAGAGACGTTTCATACAATTCCATTGGAGAAACGTCTCTACAAATTATACGAATTAAAAATATCATTTCACTGCTGCCACAACACCCTTCACCAAAGCTGAGTGATTGAAATTATCTTTTGGCGTACACCCCAAACGAACAATCACTAAATTCTTCGATGGTACGATAGTTACGTACTGCCCTTCAAACCCTACAGCCATAAAAGCATCTTGCGGAAAAGTTTTATCTTGGTGGTCGAGCCAAAAATGAGCTGCATATTTTCCGTCCGAATGTGGCGTTTCGGTCGCCGAATATTTTACCCAACCTTCCGGCAATAAACGCTCACCATTCCAAACTCCATCTTGCAGATATAATTGACCAAATTTTGCCCAGTCACGAGCCGTAGCGTACATAAACGATGAACCAACGAATGTTCCCGAAGCATCGGGTTCGAGAACGGCACTTTTCATGCCTATTTTATGAAATAATCGCTGATACGGAAAAGCAAAATAATCTGCTTGGGTAGCAAATTGTCGGCGAATAATTTCCTGCAAAATATTACTCGTTCCGCTCGAATACGACCAAACTTTATCGGGTTCGGTAGCAGCTTTGCTCTGCAACGCATACGCACCTGCACCTTTCTTGCGGAAAAGCATTTGGGTAGCATCACTCGGTTCGGCATAGTTTTCTTCAAAGTCAAGCCCACTACTCATGCGAAGCAGATGGTCGATGGTTATTTTCTTTCGCTCATCGTTTTGCCATTCGGTAATTGCAGCCGATTTTTTAATATCCAGTTTTCCGTCTTTCACCAAAAGACCAATCATAGCACTCGTTACACTCTTGGTCATTGACCAGCCCAAAAGCGGAGTTTCGGGTTTGATGTTTGAAGCATATTTTTCGGCAATAATTTTCCCATCACGAAGCACAACGACTGCTCTTGTACGTATCACATTTTGAGGGTCTTTTTCTTGAAAAGCCTCATTGATGCTCTTTTCTAAGGCAATTTTGTCAATTTTGGTAAAATCTGTGGCTGAGGTGAGTTTCTCGGTAAGTGTATCGGCCGATGGAACAGATGGTTGTTTTTTGATTTCTTCTTCTGATAATTCATTGACCAACGTACAACCCAAACCTTTGCGATAAATGGCTTTGGTTTCAGCCAAACCGTAAATATTGGCAGTTATGGCTTTATTTACTTCATCAACTTTGATGGTTGAAAATGGCACCGCATAAAGTTCTTCGGTCTTGATATTTTCTAAATCTCGCCCCGAAACAAACATGCACGAACAAACAGTTTTTGCATTATACGATGAGCCAATATAGGCATACTGAATGGCAAAATTGCCCATATAAATCAATCCTACAAGCACAACCAATAAGATAGCATAGATGATTTTTCGTTTGTTCGACATTTTATTGATGAATTAGATGGAGTAAAATTGTAAAGAAGTAGTGTAGGGTATCGTTCGTGATTTTCTGTTCTCAATCTTCCAAAATATTTCCAATAAAAGTATTTTTAAAGAAAAAAGCAGCTAACAAGAACACAACAGCCCAATTGAGGTAGATATAGTAAAAGTCTTCTACATCACGATAGACATTATCTTTGATTTTTACTTTTTCAAGGCGGTTGATTTGCTCGAAGATATTTCGGAGAGTTTGGTTATCGGTTGCTCTAAAAAACTGTCCGTTTCCCTCACGGGCAATTTCTCGGAGTGTATTTTCATCAACTTTCACTTCACTGTCATTACCTCCGACGGCAATCGTATAAACTTTTATACCAAAAGATTTTGCTAAATCGGTAGCAGTCAGCGGGTTGAGCGAACCTGCGGTATTATCTCCGTCACTCAAAATAATGGCAACCTTACTTTTGCTCGGAATCTCACGCAAACGGTTGATGCAAGTAGCCAAAGCACTACCAATGGCCGTTCCAGTGGTTTTTATGAGGTTACTGTTTATTTCGTTTAGGTATTCATTCAGCACTTCGTAGTCGGTCGTGAGCGGACACATCGAAAAGGCTTCTCCTGCAAAAACTACCAAACCGATACGATCTTGAAAACGCCCTTTGATGAACTCATGCCCTACATTTTTGGCAGCTTCCAAACGATTCGGACTTAAATCAGTTGCCAACATCGACTCTGAAATGTCAATAGCCAGCATGATATCAATCCCCTCTGAAAACTGCTCCTTACTTTCTCGCACTCGTTGCGGCCTTGCCAACGACAACAGAACACAGATAACGCCTAAAATAAAAAATATCGGAGGAATAAAACGCAGGTAACTAATCCAATTGGTGCGAAGTTGATAACTCGTGAGCGAAAGCCCCAATTTTTGCTGGCCACGAGTATAAAAAAGCCAACGAAATAGAAATAAAAACGGGACTCCAATGATGGCGTATAGGTATAGTTTTTCAGCCCAAACGAATGAACGCAGGGTTTGCCAACTAAGCCAATCTATTGAAAACCAGTCCCACATCTTTTTTGAGATATGAGATATGAGACATGAGACATGAGATGTGTTTTAAAAAATCTCATATCTCATATCTCATATCTCATAATTATCTACGGCGTTTCTTACGCTGCCGTATGTATGTAAAAGTTCGCTTGCTTCTTCGTGCGAAATGTTTAATTCGTTCATGACCATTCTTACGCCTCTTTCTACCAATTTGAGGTTAGTAAGCTGCATATCAACCATTTTATTACCTTTTACTCTACCGAGTTGAATCATTACTGAGGTAGAAATCATGTTTAGCACCAATTTTTGAGCAGTTCCTGACTTCATGCGGGTGCTACCAGTTACAAATTCTGGCCCGACAACGGCCTCTACTGGATATTCGGCTTCGGCTGCTACGGCACTTCCTGCATTACAAACTACACAACCTGTCAAGATTCCATTTTGGCGTGCTGTACGCAAACCTCCAACTACGTAAGGGGTGCGACCCGATGCCGCAATACCTATCAAACAATCATTGGTATTTATCTCGTACTCTTCCAAATCTTTCCATGCTTGCTCTATGTCATCTTCAGCATTTTCAACGGCTTTTCTGATAGCTCTATCACCACCCGCCATGATTCCCACAACCATTCCAAAAGGTACACCAAACGTCGGCGGACACTCCGAGGCATCTACTACACCCAAACGTCCACTTGTACCTGCACCGATATAAAACAAACGTCCACCTGCTTTCATGCGTGGTACAATCTGACTTACCAATGCTTCAATCTGTGGAATACATTTTTCTACAGCGTAAGGCACCGTTTTATCTTCGTTATTAATGCCTTCGAGCAATTCTCGAACTGACATTTTTTCGAGATTATCGTAGTGTGAAGAGGATTCGGTTGCTAATTTTTCTAAGCCAAGTGACATAGGATTACTGTCTTCAATTAAAAATTAAAATATTAATTAGCGGTAAAATTTTCTCGTAGGAACGTCCAAATTGGACGTTCCTAAAATTATCAAAACATTATTTGATAAATCCATTCAAAGGCAAATAATATCACCCTCAAAAAACTATGCTCTAAGGCAATAATTTACCTGGATTCATAATATTATCAGGGTCTATGGCCCGTTTGATGGTTCGCATTAGGTTAAGTGCATCACCGTGTTCGGACTGCATAAAGTGAAGCTTTCCGACTCCAACTCCATGCTCTCCTGTGCAAGTTCCACCAAAATCTAAGGCTCGTTTTACCAATCTTTCGTTGAGGGCTTTTGCTCGCTCAAATTCGTCGGCATCATTTGGGTCAATCACGATAGTCAAGTGAAAATTCCCATCACCGACGTGACCTAAAATTGGTGCTAAAATATTACTTTCAGCAATATCAACTTGAGTATCAACAATGCACTTAGCCAGTTTTGAAATCGGCACGCAGACATCAGTTGACATTAATTTTCCTCCTTCTCGCAAAGCTACCGAAGCTGGTGCGGCATCGGTTCTGGCACGCCAGAGTTTTTTACGGTTTTCTTCGCCTTTTTCCCACAAAAACTCTATCAAACCGTGCTGATTGGCAATTTCTTCTACTTTTCTTATTTGTTCTTCTAATTCAGCCTTTGAACCTCCAAATTCTAAAAAAAGCGTAGGTTTTTCGGCATAATTGAGAGCAGAGTACAGATTGATGGCACGCATCATTTGGTCGTCGAGTAGTTCAATTTTTGCAATCGGAATACCTTTTTGGATAGTTTTGATGGCAGTTTTAACCGCCAACTCAACACTCGGAAACGAACATACTGCCGCAAAAATAGCCTCTGGATAGCTATGAAGTTTAAGTGTAAGCTCAGTTATGACTCCGAGTGTACCTTCTGCTCCAACCAATAATCGAGTAAGGTCATAGCCAGCCGATGATTTCTTGGCTTTGCTGCCAGTATGAATTACATCGCCATTGGGCAAAACTGCTTTGAGTGTCAGCACGTTGTCTTTCATTGTGCCATAACGCACCGCATTTGTTCCCGATGCTCTGGTGCTGGCCATGCCACCTAAAGTTGCATTTACCCCAGGTCCAATCGGAAAGAAAAAGCCACTTCCTTCTAAGACTTCATCTATTTGATTACGTGTCACGCCCGACTCTACCGTTACGTACATATCATCAGTATTGACTTCGATGATAGTATTCATCTTGCTTAAATCAATACATACGCCACCTTCGAGGGCTAAAATGTGTCCTTCGAGCGAAGTGCCTGCTCCAAAAGGAACAATCGGAGTTTTGTGTTTGGCACAAATCTTTACGATTTCGGCAACTTCTTCGGTATTTTTAGGAAAAACAACACAATCAGGTGGAGTACAAACATGATAGCTATAACCAACACCGTGTTCGTTTCGAATGTTTGTTTCGCTCGTTACACGGTCTTGCAAAATGCTTTTTAGTTCTTCAAAAACCGACTTATTGAATCGTTTTTCCATAGTTTTACTTCATTAATTCTGCATAGTGTTTAAAGAACAAAGGTATTGTTTCGATTCCCTTGAAGAAATTAAACAAACCATAATGCTCATTAGGTGAGTGCAGGGCATCAGAGTCTAAACCAAAGCCTAAAAGGATTGATTTCAGACCTAATTCTTGCTCAAATAAAGCCACAATCGGAATACTTCCACCGCCTCTTGTTGGTACTGGTTTCTTCCCAAATGCTTCTTCCAAAGCTAATACTGCGGCTTTATAACCCGCAGAATCAGTTGGTGTTACGTAAGGTTGTCCACCGTGGTGGCGACTTACTTCAACCTTCACTGTTGGTGGAGCAATCGCTTTGAAGTGTGCTTCAAATAAATCAGCGATTTCTTCCCAATCTTGGTCAGGTACGAGTCGCATCGAAATTTTGGCAAATGCTTTTGATGGTAATACTGTTTTTGAGCCTTCGCCCGTATAGCCGCCCCAAATACCATTTACATCAAGCGTTGGGCGGATACTTGCACGCTCACGAGTAGTATAGCCTTTCTCGCCCGAAACTTCGGCAATGTCAAGGTCTTTTTTATATTCTTCTAAGTCGAACGGTGCAGACTCTAAATCATCACGCTCGGCTTGCGAAAGTTCGGCAACTTTATCGTAGAAACCTTTAATTGTCACTTTTCCATCGGTATCGTGCATGGAAGCAATCATCTGACAAAGTACATTTACAGGGTTTGCCACTGCTCCACCATAAACGCCCGAGTGCAAATCACGGTTCGGGCCAGTAACTGCAACCTCCATGTACGTAAGACCACGTAAGCCCGTTTCTACTGAAGGAATATCGTTGGCAATGATCGAAGTATCAGAAATCAAAATCAAGTCAGCGGCGAGTTTTTCTTTGTTTGCTTTCACAAAAACGCCTAAGTTTTCAGACCCAACTTCTTCTTCGCCCTCGAACATTATTTTTACATTACACGGCAAACCACCTTGTGCCAGCATCATTTCTATTGCTTTTACATGCATATAGATTTGACCTTTATCGTCGCACGAGCCACGAGCAAAAATTGCTCCATCGGGGTGATTTTTGGTTACTTTTATAGTTGGCTCAAACGGTGGAGAATCCCATAATTCGTAAGGGTCGGCAGGTTGCACATCGTAGTGACCATAAACCAAAATTGTTGGCAATGAAGCATCTACAATTTTCTCAGCATACACAATTGGGTGGCCTGCGGTTGGGCAAATCTCGGCTTTATCGAGACCAGCTTCTAACAATCTTTCTTTTACAAATTCAGCCGCACGAAGCATATCTGGCTGAAATTTGGTGTCGGCACTTACCGACGGAATTCTAAGAAAATCAAAAAGTTCGTCTAAAAAACGGTCTTTATTTTGTTCGATGTAAGTGTTCATTGATTTGTGGTTTTCTATCTAATACAAAGTTATGCGTTTATTTCTTCGCACCAAACTTACTTTCAGTTCCTTTAAGTAGGCGTTGAATATTCTGACGGTGCATAACAGCCAAAATAATGAATATCAGCCAAGCAAAACCAATGGCATATTTATCGGCATTATCATTCCACAGATTGAAAGTCAACTGAATCGGGAAAGCCAATGCCCCGAGAATCGATCCCAACGACACATATTTGGTAGCAAATACGATAATCATAAAAATCACCATACATCCCAAAGCCGCCCACGGGAAAGTAGCCACCAAAACGCCCATTGCAGTAGCCACGCCTTTACCGCCTCTGAACTGTGCAAAAATCGGGAAAATATGTCCAGCAATCACGGCCAACCCCATAATTAAAGGCAAAATACTGTCTGTTTCGGTTGAAAAAAGGCTTGCAGCTTTCACAGCTAAAAAACCCTTCAAGAAATCGACGATGAGAACAATGATACCTGCTTTTTTGCCAAGTGTACGAAGGGAATTGGTTGCTCCTGCATTGCCGCTTCCGTGCTGACGAACATCTACTCCATGAAAAATTTTACCGTACCAAACTGCTGTGGGAATTGAGCCTGCTAAATAGGCGAAAATAGTGCTAAAAATCATTAAGGCCATTTGTTGATTATGATGAACTGACAAAATTACACAAAATTGTGATATTTCGTGTTAGCCCTATAACAAAAAACACATAAACTACTGACAAACAGCACTTTATGTGTTTTATATTTTATTCAAAATTGTATATTTTTAAATATTTCTATACTAAAGTAGCAGTAAACCAACAAAAATACTACTATTTTTTATAGACATTACATACGAGTTACGCCCTTGCGTTTGAGAGCTAAATCATGGGCAGTATCGTAGTATGAACGAAGGTTTGTCCAGTCGAAAATCTCGGAAATATTCTCAACACGATTACGCTGCATGATACGGTCACGGCGATTCATGGTTACGAATTTGTATAAAATCTCTGCCAGTTGATCGGCGGCTTTATCGAAATTTTTAGTTTTACGATTGACCACATAAACACCCACATTATCATAGTCTTTCATTAATTGCATAATGAAATCTCCGAAACCTGAGAGATCACTCGTCACGGTCGGAATCCCTCGTACTACGCACTCAAGTGGCGTGTAGCCCCAAGGCTCATAATAGCTCGGAAATACTCCCAAATGACAACCACGTACAAACTGGCTATATTCCATACCAAAAAGTGGATTGGTTGGCGAAATAAAATCTGGATGATACACAAATTTTACTCGGTCTTGCTCGTGGTTGAGTAAGTTGGTTTCTTTCAAATAATTAGTAATATCGTCAGGTTGTTTGAGCAAGTGCGTTACAGTATGAGGCAGTTTCTTGGTTTTCCAAGTCTGAATCGTACGACGCAGACGAAGTCTCCAATATTCATCCACAAATTCATTCAAATCTGGTAGATTTGGGTCGTCGTTCGATGCCGAAGCGTGAAAAAGATGCTCGCCGATTTGCTTTTCGATTGATTCGCAAGTCTGACGAATTTCTTCCATCACAGCCCTCGACTGCAATACCTCGGGGTCAATCGAATGTACTGGATTTTTGGTAATAATAAACATTACTACCGTTGTATCAATACCTGCTTGTACGAGTTTAAAATTGAGTCGTTTGAGGGCTTCGAGTGTAAGGTCATAGCCTTTATTGCGGAATTCGTAACGCCCCGAAGTAAAGAAATAAAGTGTATTATCTAAATCCCACGAATAACTTTGGAAGAAATGCCCCATCACAAACTGATGGATTTTTTCTTTATACTTCATGTGTAAATTCTGGAATTCATGCGTAGCGGCAAAACGAGTTACGTTCAGACCATTTGGCAAAATCAAATCGCAGGTTCTTCCAAAAAACACCTCACATTCTTTGGCGGTTACATCGCTCACGGTTGTAAGTACATGAGATTTTTGAGCAGCCAAACGTTCAATTTTCGCTTGAGCTTCGATTCCATAATTTTTGGCTTCAATGTCCCAATCGTATCCTGATAATTTTTCGTAGAAATCAGCCTCATTTCCTGCAATGTAACGACCCAACATAGTTGCGTGAGTCGTAAAAACTGTAGAAATTGGCACATTATCCGTCCGAATATCAATCAATGCCGTTGCAACCATCCACTCGTGGAAATGAGCAACAATATCATTTTTATAGCCATTTGTTTCGCCAAATTCGCTTAGAAATACACGAATCATTTCACCAAGAGCAATTACTTGGTCAACGAGTGGCTCGGCATTTAGTGTCGAAATTTGATGTCTTTCCCAGAGTTTAAATTTATAATCATTGGTGCTTTTTAAAAGAGCTTTAAAATCAAGTAATACAATTTTTGGCTTACCTGTTACGAGCCAACGTCCATAATGAGCGTCAAAGCCCATTTCTTGCATTTTCTTAACGGTTTTGCCAAATGGCGATTCGTCAAGGTCAGCGATTGGCTCAAATTCAATCATCGCCGTATTTGGAAAATATGGCCCAATGAGACAATAATTTTCGCCCCACTCCTCTACCATTGAAGGTACTTTTGAGCGAATAACGGTGTAAATCCCCCCTACCTGGTTGCATACCTCCCAAGCTATTTCCATCAACATTGGCTTCTTGTGTTCGCGTGGTTTAATACTAATGGTTTGTTCTGATTCTTTCTTTAATTTTGCTTTGGTTGCCATGCTGCTAAAAAAAATGGTAAAACATAGGGTTGAATTAGCTTAAAAAATTTAACAATAGCAATAAAAAATTTGACTTTTCAAGTAATTCTAATCTTAAAAGGCTAATTTTAGACATTCTGCTATTTTTTGCTTAAATTTCTTTTAGCAAATCTATCATATTCATTCGTTCATTCTGTTAATATTTGGTTATTTTTTATGCCCAAACGCTCAAATTATTGGTTAGGAGCAGGATTGGTCTTTGGGGCAGCGTTTGGTTTTGCTTTAAAAGGAATCTTCATTAAATCGGCTTACGAGTTCGGCATTGATACGATTTCGTTGCTTTCGCTCCGATTTTTATTTTCGGTGCCATTCTATATTTTCATTTTATCTCGGAAAAGAATCCAAGAAGAATCGCACCCACAAGTACAGATGCTTACTTGGCTAAAACTCTTTGCAGTCGGTTTTGTAGGATATTATGTTTCGGCCTATTTCAATCTCTTGGGCTTGAATTATATCACGGCCAGTTTAGAGCGAATTTTGCTCTTTGTGTACCCAACTTTTGTCTTGATTCTTCGAGCAATTTTACTCAAAAAATCAATAACTCGCCTTCAATGGTTAGCTCTCGGTATCACTTATCTCGGAATCGTTTTAGCATTCTTGAAAAACTTTGATGCTCATCAGCAAAAAAACATCGGTTTGGGTGCTTTTTGGGTAATTTTGAGTGGATTCACCTATGCGTTTTATCTCATTAGTAGCGACGGCCTCATCGCAAAACTCGGTACTACACGCTTTACTTCGTGGGTGATTATCTCGGCACTTTTTCCAACAATCATTCATTGCTACATCGAAAACGGACTTGCCATTTTTAATTTTCCGATGCCTGTTTATATTATTTCGCTTTCGATGGCCGTTTTCTCAACAGTTTTGCCAACTTTTATGTTATCTGAAGGAATCAAGCATGTAGGTTCAGGTAATGCTTCAATAATTGCGAGTATTGGGCCAATTTTTACGATTTTTCTGGCAACAGCATTTTTGGGAGAAAACATCTGGCTCGAACAAATCATCGGGACATTTTTCGTCTTAATCGGTGTATTTTTAATTAGCTGGAAAGGCAAAAAGTGATAATGCAACAAAATAACGTGTAATAACGAATCATTAACACTCTATCATTATATAAGTACCACACAATTTGATTAATTTTGAAAGATTATTTGCAACAAACCTCAAAGAATGAAATATTATACTATAATTTTTAGCCTATTATTTATAATTACTGCTTGTACTAACAAAAACGAAAAAAAACAAATACAATTATCTGACAGTCAGGAGTTTAGAAAATACTGGTTTACGAATAAAGCCGAAATCAGTAGTTATGATTTACAACAAGCTCAATACGGAAAGCTCAATAAAGGCGAAGCCGTAATGGTATTTGTCAGTGAAGATTTTCGTTTGGACAAACAGGTAAAACTGGAGTCAGATGCCAAAGAAAAGGCAACACCAGTACTAAAACTCAATTTTATTAAAAAATTTGTTACGGGTATTTATGATTATTCGATGTACACATCGGTTTTCACACCTATTCAAACCAATACATTTTCTGCAACGCTCAAGGTGACAAATACTAACCAAGAGTGGTGCGGGCAGAGTTTTATGCAGCTAAATTATCACCAAAACGGGTATCAAATACTTGGGAAATCGTATTTTGAAGAAGAAGTTTCAGAAGAATGTCATATTGATTATGCCATGCTCGAAGATGAACTCTGGACAAAGATTAGGCTATTACCTATAGAACAACTACCCAAAGGCAATGTTTTGTTGATACCCAGCATGACGTTTTTGCGTTTGCGTCATAAAAAAGTGCAGGCCGAAATGACCAAAATTAAACTCGAACCCTATAAAGGCGATTCAACATTTAAGGGTAAAGACTTGATGGACTATCAAATTAAGTTTCCTGAAAGTCAGCGAGATTTAAGAATCATTTTTGAGAAAGGTTTTCCTCACCAGATTATCGGTTGGGAAGATACGTATGAAGTAAGAAAAAAGAAATTAACGTCAAGAGCAGTACTGAAAGCAACCATTCAAAATGCTTATTGGGAGAAAAACTCGCCCGCTGATACCACTTATAGAAAACTTTTAAAGTTGAAATATTGAAAGTTTAATTTTGCAATGGGTCTGCCCCAAAGGTCTGACTTGAACGTGAAAAAAGCATTTATAATTTAGGCCAATAGCCTATTAACAATAATTTGATGAAAAAGCCCAATGTCAATCACTTTCTTATCTTTTTATCATTAATATTAATTCTTGCTTCATGCGGAGAAAAAAAAGCTCAAAAAAACGAAAATAAAGCAGATGCACCAGCCATTCATACGCTTATTTTCATCGATAAAACCGCCAGTGTTGATGTATCTAAGCCTTTTGTGGCCCAAAAATACCAGCAAGCACTCAATAGTATTATCGAAGAAAATGTAAGGAAATCGGGCGATAAATTTGAGATTTACTATATTCATGAAAATACTGCCAAAGGGCGTTGCCTTTCGCTCACTTGCCGCACCGAAATGGAAGACACCGAAGGCGTAAATGCCACTGATTTAGAGGCCATTAAAACCTCTTATGACTTATCAATTAGAAAAGAACGCACCTTCATAACCAAACAAGCACTAACACGTCTCAACGCTCAAAATGATAATGCTTCCAATCGTGAAACTAATATTTTGGCGAGCCTTCCAGTCATTGCTAAAGCTTCAGAATCAGGTGCAGTAGTAAAAGTTTATTATCTGAGCGATATGGTAGAAAGTGTGAAAAGTGGTCGAGATTTTCAGATAAACCCACCAAAAGATAACTCGGAAGCAGAAAGTTGGGCAAAAGCTGATGCCGAAAAATATAAAGATTTAGCTCTGAATGGCCCTGATATTTCGATGATATTACCCTTTGAACCAACGAGTTCAATCAAAGAAAATAACCCAACAATTACACTTTATTGGTCGAAATTATTTGAAAACTTAGGTGTGATGAGTGTACAGGAGTTGTAATACAATTTTCTAAATTGTGCCAACAATGTAATGGAAAATCAAAGAATAGCATAACAAAAAACGGCGACATATCTTTCGATATATCGCCGCCTTTGTATATAAGAACTATAATCTTTTACTGTGCTTTCAAAGCCTCTGCACCACCAACAATCTCTAAGATTTCGTTAGTAATGGCTGCTTGACGACTACGGTTATACTCAATTTTCAAAGTACGAAGCAATTCGTTAGCATTATCAGTTGCTTTGTCCATTGCAGTCATTCTGGCTCCGTGTTCCGACGCATTCGAGTCAAGAACTGCTTTAAATATCTGCATTTTGATAGCTTTTGGCATTAACTCCAAAACAATCTCCTCTTCAGATGGCTCAAAGATATAATCAATAGCACCAGCTTTAGAAGTATTATCTTTTTTCTCAACCAAAGGCAAAACCTGCTCTGCACGGATAATTTGCGTTGCAGCATTTTTAAATTCGTTGAAAATAATCTCAACTACATCATACTTACCATTAGTAAAAGCTTCCATCACTTGTTCGGCAGCCTGACGAGCAGTTGCAAAATTCAAGCGTTGGAAAATATCCATATACTCAGTATTTACTTTAAAGCCACGTTTTTGTAGAGTTTCACCACCTTTCTTACCCAAAGGCATGATTTCTACTTTTCCTTTAGCAGCTTGAGGAGCATATTTCTCTTGAACAAGAGCCAATGCAGCTTTTACAACATTTGAGTTGAAAGCACCACAAAGACCTCTATCTGAGGTTACAACAATGATTAATACGTTCTCAACGGTACGTACTTTGGTATATGGACTCGTTGCTCCTACTTCTGTATTTGCCGAAACAGTTGAAATCAATTCGTTCAACTTATTCGCATACGGACGCATCTGCACAATAGCATCTTGAGCACGACGAAGTTTCGCCGCCGATACCATTTTCATTGCCTTGGTAATCTGTGTCGTAGAATTTACCGAAACAATTCTATTTCTTACTTCTTTTAATGAAGCCATCTTTTTAATTAATTAAGAATTAAAAATTGAGAATTAAAAATGAAGGTAGAATTTTTCCTTATTCTCAATTCTCAATTCTCAATTCTACATTCTTAATTGTATTAAGCGTATTTCTCTGCTAATTCTTTACCAACTTTTTTGATGATAGCTGTAATGTCATCATCTAATTTACCAGCCGCAAGTTTAGTGATAACTTCAGGATTTTGAGCTTTCAACAATGTAATAAATTCGTTTTCAAACGCTTTTACTTTGCTTACATCTACTTTATCCATTACACCATTGATTGAAGCGTAAATGATTGCTACTTGCTCACCAACTGGTGTAGGCGAGAATTGAGCTTGCTTCAAAATCTCTTGGTTTTTACGACCACGGTCGATAGTCAATTTTGTAGAAGCATCAAGGTCAGAACCAAACTTAGCAAACGCTTCCAATTCACGGAATTGTGCTTGGTCAAGTTTCAAAGTACCTGCTACTTTCTTCATTGACTTAATTTGAGCATTACCACCCACGCGTGATACCGAGATACCTACGTTAATCGCTGGACGAATACCTGCGTTGAACAAGTTAGACTCCAAGAAGATTTGACCGTCAGTAATCGAAATTACGTTAGTAGGGATGTATGCAGAAACGTCACCCGCTTGCGTTTCGATAATCGGAAGGGCTGTCAATGAACCACCACCTTTTACTTTACCTTTCAATGAAGCAGGAAGGTCGTTCATGTTGCTTGCAATCGTATCATCAGAACTGATTTTCGCAGCACGCTCCAACAAACGGCTATGTAAGTAGAAAACGTCTCCTGGATAAGCCTCACGACCTGGCGGACGACGAAGCAATAAGGATACCTCACGGTAAGCAACAGCTTGTTTAGATAAATCATCATAAACAACTAATGCTGGACGGCCAGTATCACGGAAATATTCACCGATGGCAGCACCCGTAAACGGAGCAAAGAATTGCATCGGAGATGGGTCAGAAGCACCCGCATTTACGATAACTGTGTAGTCCATTGCACCGTATTTGCGAAGTGTTTGCTCAACAGCCTTCACCGTAGATGCTTTTTGTCCACAAGCTACATAAATACAAAATACTGGTTCGCCTTTATCGTAGAATTCTTTTTGGTTGATGATGGCATCAATACAAACAGCAGTTTTACCCGTCTGACGGTCACCGATAACCAACTCACGTTGTCCACGACCGATTGGAATCATGGCGTCAATTGATTTGATACCTGTTTGTAAAGGCTCAGTTACTGGCTGACGATAGATTACACCTGGTGCTTTACGCTCCAATGGCATTTCAAAAGTTTCGCCTTGAATCGGGCCATTTCCATCGATAGGTTCTGCCAAAGTATTTACAACACGCCCTACGATTCCTTCACCTACTTTTACAGAGGCGATTTCACCTGTACGTTTTACTGTTGCTCCTTCTTTGATACCTGTCGAATCGCCTAATAATACCGCCCCTACGTTATCTTCTTCGAGGTTAAGTGCTAAGGCTTTCAAGCCATTTTCAAACGCCAGCAATTCACCGGCTTGAACTTTTGATAAACCGTATATACGTGCTACACCGTCGCCGATTTGTAGCACTGTACCAACTTCTTCGAGTTCGGCTTCGGTTCTTGAACCTGCCAATTGCTCACGCAGGATTGCCGAAACTTCATCTGGTCTAACTGATGCCATATAATTTTTTTGATGAGTTTTATTGTAGAATTTTGAATGAGTGAATGAAGGAATGAGTGAATTTGCTAAAAAAGTATTCTAACATTCTCTCATTATACCATTCACTCATTTGATTTTTCGGGTGCAAAATTACGATAGTATTTTCACAATTCCCATATTTTTAGCAGAAAAAGATAAAAAAGGTAGGATTATTTTTAGAAAACTGAATTATATTTTGAAAGTTTGTGACCAAAATCTGACATCTTTGCGAAAGTTGTCAGATTTGAGCATATTTTTTGGCATCTTTGCAGCAGTTTTTTTTATCAAGAATCATTGTTTTTAAAATGAAAAATATTGACGTTTGTTTAACACCAGATTTACTCCATCTTCATAATATTGATAATACGATTGTAATCGTTACAGATATTTTCAGAGCCACTTCTTGTATGGTCACGGGCTTTGCCTATGGCGTAAAAGCGATTATTCCCGTAGAAACCGTTGAAGAATGTCAAGCCTTACAAGCCAAAGGATTTATTGCAGCAGCCGAGCGTAATGCTCAAAAAGTAGAGGGTTTTGAACTTGACAACTCACCTTTCAGCTACATGGACGAAAAACTGATTGGCGAAAAAATTGCCATGACAACTACGAACGGCACCTATTCAATTACGAAAGCTAAGAGTTCGGCCGTAAAAGTTTTAGTTGGTGCATTCTTAAACCTCAATGCGATTGTTGAGTATTTGAAAACTCAACCTTATGATGTTTTGGTATTGTGTGCAGGCTGGAAAGGTAGAACAAATTTGGAAGATACGCTTTTTGCGGGTGCATTGGTAGATGCAGTGCAAAATGAGTTTTTTGTAGCCGAAGATAGTGCAATTATGGCCATGAGAATGTATCAACAAGCTAAAGATGACATGCTGGGCTATTTGGCCAACTCATCGCACATTCGTCGCTTGCAACGTTTGGGTATTAATAAAGACATTAGTTATTGCCTACAACGTGATTTGTATGATGTTGTTCCTGTACTTCGTGGGAATGAGTTGGTGAATATGTAGTTAATCAAAATATGGAACGCAGATTATTATGATTGTGATGATGTTTTATGATGACATCTTTATTAATCTTAAAAATCATAATAATCTGCGTTCTAAAACTTTTCTCAAAAAACTTTCACACCATTTTATCAAATCAACATCATTTTTCCTCTTCATCAAATGAAACTAAAATTCCATATTCTTACGCTGCAAATGCGGCATACTTTTACAATTGCACATGGTTCTCGTGATGATATTGATGCATTTATTGTAGAACTTCAAGACGGCGACCTCAGTGGTTATGGCGAAGCTACACCGATTCCTTATTATGGTGTTACGGCCGAAGGAATGAGAGATAAACTTACTGAATATCAGAGTATTATCGAAAACTATGAGCTTGATAGTCCCGAAGATTTTTGGGCATTTATGTATCCTTACCTAAAAAATGACCCTTTCGCACATTGTGCCTTAGACATGGCTGCTTGGGATTTGTGGGGAAAAAAACAAGGAAAACCACTGTACGAAATTTGGGGATTAGATATAAAGAAAGCTCCATATTCAAACTATACAATTGGCATTGATACCATCGAAAAAATGGTTGAAAAAATGCAAGAGTTCGATTTTCCGATTTATAAAATTAAACTCGGCACCGACCACGATGTGGAGATTGTCCGTGAACTTCGCAAGCATACTGATGCACTTTTCAGAGTAGATGCCAACTGTGCTTGGGGCGTAGAAGAAACGATTGAAAACTCAAAAGCTTTTGCCGAATTGGGCGTTGAGTTTATCGAACAGCCCATGCAAAAAGATGATTATGAACCAATGCTCGAAATAATGGCAGAGTCGGTTCTACCTCTAATTGCAGATGAAAGTTGTATCGTGGAAGAAGATGTAAAAAAATGCGTTGGGAAATTTGATGGCGTAAACATAAAACTGGCAAAATGTGGTGGAATTACGCCCGCATTACGCATGATTGCCGAAGCTCGAAGCTTAGGCCTACAAGTGATGTGTGGCTGCATGACCGAAACAAGTATCGGAATTTCGGCAATTGGCCAACTCGCACCTTTGCTTGATTATGTAGATATGGATGGCTCGATTTTAATTGCTAATGACCCTGCAACGGGTGTTTATCTCGATAAAGGTAAGCCTGTTTACCCAAAAGTAAATGGTACGGGGGCAACGCTTCTTTGAGCCCACAGCTAATGGTCAACGGTCCACAGAATACAAAAGTAATAGGAATTTTACTGTGGACTGTTGACCATCAACTGTAAACTTTCATCAAAACTCATTTAATACAATTACTTCAGACTCGGTAGTATTACTAATATTTCCTGCTCGGTCTTTGATTGTTACTTGAAACTTCAAAGAATCTTTCACTGGCGTAAATGGGTGGGGAAAATCTATCGAATAGTCAATTGTTCCTTCGATTGGGCCAGTTTTTCCATCAGTTTTTAAGCGAGGAAAATACCCAGAATATGGCACATCAGGTATAAATTCAGTAAAAACGCCTCTTCTTTTACGGAAAATTCTGATGATATAGTTAAAATCGTTTGTTAGTTCGGCTGTGTTTTTTTCTTTTTCGTTTAAACCCAAATCGCCATCACCATCTTGAAATTTAATTGTTAAGATAACAGAATCTTTTTTTGAACCCGCAAATTGGTCAATTCTGATTTCTTTTTTCAAACTTCTAAATTCAATGGCTGGTTTTACATCAAAAGATACCTCTTTATAACAACCTATTAATAAGCCTATTGCTGCTAATATGATAAATCCTGAAACCTTTTTCATCGTAATTATGTAATTTTGATTAGTCCATGGTCATTTAGATAACAGCCCACGGTTAATTTTGTGAACTATCAAGTGTCGCCTATCGACTATTTTCTGCTAATTTAGTAAAAATTATAAAATTTTCAATGAGTATTCGTGACGAACTAAAATCGGCAGTTTTACAATTGAGCGATGCCTCAGTAAGACCACACGATTTTGAAGAATTAGCTTTAGAAATCTTTCGTTTTCAAGCTGCCAGCAATTACACTTACAAAGAATACCTAAGTTTTCTGAAAGTAAATCCTACAAAAGTTAGTCGTCTGGAAAAAATCCCTTTCTTACCGATTCAGTTTTTCAAACACCATAAAATAGTGTCGGATGCTGCTCCTACACAAATAATATTTGAAAGTAGCGGCACAACTGGCGATACAACAAGCAAACATTTAGTAAGCGATTTGCCTTTCTATGAATATATCAGTCAGCAAATCTTCGAGCAGTTTTATGGCCCACTGAGCGACTTCCATATTTTAGCTTTGTTACCTTCTTACCTTGAACGAAATAATTCGTCGTTGGTGTATATGGTGCAGAGTTTTATTTATCGCACTTATTCAAGAGAATCAGGTTTTTATCTAAAAAATACTACTGAATTAATTCAACAACTCCGCCAGTTATCTAACCAAAATTCAAAGCGAAAGGTTTTGTTGATTGGCGTAACTTTTGCTTTGCTCGATTTGGCTGAATCGGGCGAAGATTTATCTTTTATGGAAAAACTAAAAGATAGATTGATTGTCATGGAAACGGGTGGAATGAAAGGTAGAAGAAAAGAACTTTTGCGTGAAGAAGTTCATGAAATTCTGACCTCAGCTTTTGGCATTGAAAAAATCCATTCGGAATATGGCATGACCGAACTACTTTCGCAAGGATATTCAAAGGGTGATGGGATTTTTGAATTACCACAAACGATGAAAGTTTTACTTCGAGAAATCAACGACCCTTTCAAGATTATTTCGACGGTTAATTTTAAAAACAACAATGAACGAACGCTCATTCGTGGTGGAATCAATGTAGTAGATTTGGCAAATATTGATTCTTGCTGCTTCATAGAAACCCAAGATTTGGGAGCATATAATATTGAAAATCAATCGTTCAGTATTATTGGCCGTTTTGATAATTCAGATATTAGAGGTTGTAATCTGATGGTAGTTTAGGTTGTAGTTTTTAGTTGCAGATTGTTTAATTTTTAAAGTAAAGAAAACAACAGGCAACTCTTTTAACAATTTATAACAAAACGAACGACTTTTACAGATACTTATTTAAAGTCCGAATCACGGGCGGTAAATAACTCGTTCCGAATAAATTTACATGAACCAATAGCGGGTATATATTATAAATCGGCACACGCATATCAAAGCGAGGTTGTAATGGATAGGCTTCATTATAAGTATCATAGAAACGCTTATCGAAGCCACCAAAAAGTGTTGTAAAGGCAATTTCCATTTCACGATTTCCGTAATAAACGGCGGGGTCAATGAGCGTTGGCTCGCCATCATTATTAGTAATTACGTTTCCTGTCCACAAATCACCGTGTAATAGTGAAGCTGGTTCGTTTGGCAACAATTCGGGTAAAACTTTATAAAATTGCTGAAATTTCTCGTATAACTCTTTGCTAATCAATTCATTATAATAAGCCAAGCCAGCTTGAAGATTTAAGCGTTTTTCGATAAAAAAACTCAACCAATCATCTTTTTGCTCATTGTTTTGGCGAAGTGAGCCTATGTAATTATCAAAATTTAGTCCAAATTTTTCGTCAGTATTTCGGTGTAAGGCGGCTATTTTCTCACCCAACATTTCCCAATAATCGAAGTTTGGCTTGGTATATTCTATGTTTTCCAGCACTAAATAATCTTGTCCGTCACGTCGTCCCCAGTTAATTACCTCAGGCACACGAATGATGTTAGTCTCACGCAATAAGTCAAGACCACGGGCTTCGGTTTCAAACATTCCTTCGTGATTTCGAGTATTATATTTCACAAAGTATTTGCCTTCGTTGGTAACTACCTGCACGGTCACGTTGATACTTCCGCCCTGCAATAGTCGATACTCGGTTACTTGAAGGTCACGCCCGAAGCTTTCAAAAAATACGCCTTCAAAAAATTGGAATTGGTCTTCAGCAGTTTGCATAGTACCCCTAATCTCTAAACACCCCCAACCCCTAAAGGGGAGTAAAAGGATGAATAGTGCATATTTTAAATTATTAAAAAAACATATCCGAATATTAGCACAATCAACTTGTTATCAACACTTTACAAGAAAAAATTCATAATTCGTAATTCGTAATTCGTAATTCAATCCGAATAGAAACGTTAAAATAAATACTTTATCATTAAATTTTCCGAACTTTGTAAAAAATTTCGGTAGATTTATTTATTTCATCCTTTTTCATGCAAAAACGTCATCTTGCTATTCTTGGTTCAACGGGTTCGATAGGAACACAAGCTCTGGAGGTTGTAGAAGCCAATCCTGATATTTTTGAAGTAGAAGTGCTTACCGCACAAAACAATGCCGATTTATTGATTGAACAGGCAGCAAAGTTTCGTCCAAACGTAGTTGTGATTTCAAACGAAGACCTTTACGATAAAGTTTTTGCAGCTCTCGACCCACTCGATATTAAAGTTTACACGGGCGAAAAATCGTTGGCTTCAGTCGTGACGATGGACTCCGTAAATATGGTGCTGACGGCCTTGGTTGGCTATGTAGGTTTAATTCCAACGGTGGCGGCCATCAAAGCAGGCAAACATATTGCATTGGCTAATAAAGAAACCTTAGTGGTAGCTGGCGAATTAGTAACCGAATTAGCTCAAAAACACAAAGTTGACATTCTGCCCGTTGATTCGGAGCATTCGGCGATATTTCAATGTTTGGTGGGAGAATTTCATAATCCCATCGAAAAGATAATTTTGACGGCTTCGGGCGGGCCTTTCCGTGGAAAAGACCGTGAGTTTTTGAAAACCGTTACGAAAGCACAGGCTCTAAAACACCCAAATTGGAGCATGGGAGCAAAAATCACGATTGATTCGGCCTCGTTGATGAATAAAGGTTTGGAAGTGATAGAAGCAAAGTGGCTTTTTGGACTTACTCCCGACCAAATTGAAGTGGTGGTGCATCCGCAAAGCATTATTCACTCAATGGTACAATTTGAAGATGGTAGCATGAAAGCCCAAATGGGTTTACCCGATATGCGTGTGCCGATTCAGTTTGCTATTGGCTATCCGAATCGCTTAAAATCTAATTTTCCGAGAATGGATTTTGCACAATTTCCCTCACTAACTTTCGAGAAGCCTGATTACGAAACTTTCCGAAATTTAGGATTTGCATTTGAAGCCCTCGAAGTTGGCGGAAACATGGCGTGTATAGTAAATGCTGCCAACGAAATAGCCGTTGCAGCTTTCTTGCGTGATGAAATCGGTTTCTTAGAAATGTCGGATTTGATTGAAGATTGCATGAAAAAAGTGAGTTTCGTGCGTACACCAACGCTCGAAGATTATATAGAAACCGACAAAGAAACCAGACGTCTGGCTTTGGAGTTTGTTTAGTAGTCGATGGTCAACAGACGACAGTCGATAGTTTTTTGAGATTTTTTGTTAAAAATCTATTCGTTTTTTAGAGAATTAGAATTCTACATCGCACGGGCGACCCCGTCTTAATTTATAAGTAAAATGGCAAAGAAACAACCATTTCAAGTAGTTTACGAAGATAATCATATCATTATCGTCAATAAAGCACAAGGTATTTTGGTGCAAGGCGATAGCACGGGCGATAAAACGCTTTCAGACTACGTAAAACATTATATTAAAGAAAAATACAACAAACCTGGGGATGTTTTCTTGGGAACAGTGCATCGCCTTGACCGCCCCGTGAGCGGTTTGGTGGTTTTTGCACGCACCTCAAAGGCTCTCGAACGCATGAACGAACTTTTCAGAAAGAGAGAAATTCAGAAAACTTATTGGGCAGTTGTGGGCAATAAACCTGAGAAAAAATCAGGAAAACTGACGAACTGGCTTGTAAAAGATGAAGCCCGAAATATTGTAAAAGCGTTTGACGAAGAAGTAGAAGGCTCACAAAAAGCCGAACTGACTTACCGTTATTTAGGTGAAATTAACCATTCGCATTTGCTCGAAGTAAATCCGATTACTGGTCGCCCGCACCAAATTCGTGTGCAGCTGGCCAAAATGGGTTGCCCGATTCGGGGCGATGTAAAATATGGTTTTCCTCGTCCAAACCTCGAAGGAAACATCAATCTTCACGCTCGACGCTTGTATTTTGTACATCCCGTAAAAAAAGAACCAATTATTTGTAAGGCAGCATTGCCCGAAAATCCATTTTGGGAAGAATTCTTAGAACTCGAACCCGAAGATGTAAAAACCGAAAATTTGGACTTTTTGTATTGAGAAAACTATTAGCGTTTGGTTTAGACCAAACGCTTTTTTTATGATATATTTGAAAGAAATTTATTCGCTCTAAAAAATTCAACCTTCAATTCTATAAAAACTAATGAATCGCAGAAACTTTCTTTCAAAAAGTGTCTTAGCCGCAGGTGCAACAAGCCTCGGAAGTACCGCCACAGCTTTGGCGGCCAACGATTTGGCTTCTTCGCCAACAAACGCAGCTCCGTATAAATACAAACTTTTGTATGCTCCGCATTTCGGAATGTTTGAAAATTCGGCAGGAAAAGACCTTTTCGACCAACTTAAATTCATGGCCGATAATGGTTTCATGGCTCTTGAAGATAACGGCATGTTAGGTCGTTCGGTGGAAACACAAACTAAAATCGGAGAAACACTTGCCAAACTCGGCATGAAAATGGGCGTTTTTGTGGTAGATGGTGGCGATAACTGGAAAGTTTCGTTGGCAACTGGCAAAAAAGAATTTCTTGAAAACTTTTTAAAAACTTGTCGTGCCTCAGTCGAAACCGCCAAACGTTGTAATGCAAAATACATGACAGTCGTGCCTGGCTATTTCGAGCGAAATCTTCCTTTGGGTATCCAAACCGCCAATGTAATTGATGCTTTGCGTCGTGCGTCTGATATTTTTGAGCCGCATAACCTAACGATGGTACTTGAACCGTTGAGCGATAACGCTGATTTATTCTTGCGTTATTCCGACCAAAGTTACATGATTTGTAAGGCCGTAAACAGCCCATCGTGCAAAATTTTGTTTGATATGTGGCACATGCAGCGAAACGAAGGCCGCATGACTCGAAATATGGATTTATGTTGGGAAGAAATTGCATACTTCCAAATCGGAGATGAGCCAGGTCGAAAAGAGCCAACAACTGGTGAAATTAACTACAAAAGCCTTTTCAAGCATATTTACGATAAAGCAAAAGCCAACAATCAAGAGTTTATTATGGGTATGGAACACGGCAATTTTGCGAAAGGCAAAGAAGGCGAAACCAAACTTATTGAGGCATATCAATGGAGTGATAATTTTTAATATAATACAAAAAGGGAAGCGACGCTTCCCTTTTTGTTACTTCAAGTCTTCCAATTTCCCTAAATCAATATCATCAAGCGTATCCTTGATTTTATCGACTGCTACATTTCTTCCTTTTACAGATACCACAAAACGCTTAGCTACAATTACAGCCATTTCTCCATCATTATTTTTAGAATTATACTTCTCGTAAGCCTTATTCCCTTTATAGGTTGTCGTTTTTTCGTAGCCGTTTTCGGTTTCTTTGTCCATATCCATCATCGACCACGCAGCCATTCCCATCAAAGCCCCAGTTCCTGCTACGTCAATGATATTCACTTCTATTGAACTATCATCATTCTTATATCTTGCCTCCGCCTTCGATACCATAAAACCCATTGCCCCTACTTTTTCGCTTTCGGCACTTTTGCGGGCTAAACCTGCGGCCTCTTCGGGCAGAAGCTCCTTCAAAAGTTTGGCATCAACCACTTCTTTCGGTTCTTCGTTCGACATATTCTCGGCTTCCTTCGTAATCTTATCGACCAATTCCATAGCCTTTTCTTGCTCGGTTTGCTCCTCTTTTTTCTTTCCACAGTTACTTAAAAATATACTTATCGCCAACAGCGACACCAAAAGTCTCATTGTTTTCATATTTTTTGACTGTTAAAGGGTTAATTTTAAAGTAAGTTAAGCGTTTTATGAAAAACTTAAAATTGTTTTACTATTTATTTACTGAGCGGTTGAGTAAATTTGGATTTTGAAATCAGACTCAATGCTTACATTTCCAAACGCCAAAATAAATATTGGCTTAAATATTACCGAAAAACGCTCCGATGGTTTTCATAACATCGAGTCGGTATTTTACCCTGTCGAGTGGTGCGATGCTCTCGAAATTATTCCCAACCAAAATCCTGATGCTACAAACGCTGTTTTCCAGAGTTCGGGTTTGGCTATTCCTGGCAATGAAAGCTCAAATCTATGCCTAAAAGCATGGAATTTATTGCAAGACCGTATCAGCGTTCCGCCAATGATTCATCTGCACAAAGTCATTCCGATGGGTGCAGGCTTGGGCGGTGGCTCAGCCGATGGAGCTTTTACACTAAAAATGCTCAACGATGTCTATGAACTAAAACTAAACAACGATGAATTAAGGGATTTTGCCCGAAAACTGGGTTCGGATTGTGCATTTTTCATCGAAAATAGACCCGTTTTTTGCTTTAATAAAGGTGATGAATTTGAAGATTTTACACTTGATTTGAAAGGAAAGTTTGTGGTTTTAGTAAATCCCGATATTCATATTTCTACGGCCGAAGCGTATTCGGGTGTATCGCCAAAAAAGCCCCAAATAGCTCTAAAAACGGCACTTTCGCAACCAATTTCTGAATGGAAAAAAATAGTTAAAAACGATTTTGAAGAAATGTTGTTATTAAAGTATCCGACCATTGCCGACGTAAAAGAAACACTCTATCAAGCGGGAGCAGTTTATGCTTCAATGACAGGTTCTGGTTCGACAGTCTATGGTATTTTCGAGCAAGAAACGGACTTGAAAAGTAGTTTCCCAAACTTCGCAATGTGGCAAGGATTCTTTAAAATCTAATCACCATAAACAAGCACTCCCCTTTAGGGGCAGGGGGTCTATGAATCGACTTACAAAACGCCGTGAACCATTTGCTTTCATGCTGTATTTAGCCATTGTTGGTAGCGGGCTATTATTTTTCTTTTTACTCTTGGTTTTTATCACCAAAGAGGCACGTAATCAGGATATTCCGCTAAAAATCCCTGGCGTATTTTGGGTGAGTACATTCGTGATTTTTGCCAGTAGTTTGACGCTTCAAGGTGCAAATAAAGCCTTTAAGGAAGAACGTTTTCGTAGTTACCGACTCAATATTAGCATTACGCTTTTGGGGGGTATTTTGTTTATTATTTTGCAGGGGATTGGGTGGCAAAAAATGCTTTCAGCAGGCATAACGATGGCCAATAATACGGGCGGAATGTTTATTTATGTACTTTCGGGACTGCACATTTTGCATACACTTGGTGGACTAATTGCCTTGGCATCGGCCAATAAAGATGCGTTTCAGCGAATGCAATATGTCGATTCTTTTGTTTATAGTGTAAATCCACCTAACCAACTGAAAATCAAGCTAATAAGCATTTATTGGCACTTTATAGATATTCTCTGGATTATCCTTTTTCTCTTTTTACTTTACCATGCTTCATAAAACTCGGGGAATAGTTATTAGCTATATTCGTTATCGAGAAACATCAATTATTGTAAAAATTTATACCGAAAAATTCGGTATTCAATCTTTTATTGAAAACGGTGTAAGAAGTAGCAAAGGCAAAAACAGAATCGCACTTTTTCAGCCGCTTTCGCTGCTCGATATGGTGGTTTATCATGATGAAAAGAAAGACCTTCACCGAATTTCGGAGATAAAATCAAGTTTTCCTTTTCGCACCCTTCCTTACGAAATTCATAAATTAAGTATCGGAATGTTTTTGGATGAAATCTTGAATAAAACGCTGAAAGAACATACTGAAAATGAAGTTTTATTCGATTTCCTTTATCATTCGCTCATTTTTCTGGATGAAACCGAAGAACATTTCGAGAACTTTCACTTGATTTTTTTGCTAAAATATGCATTCTTTTTAGGATTTTCACCACAAGATTCGAGCGAAATCGTATCGCAATTCAAGGAATTTAATGCCATGATTCCATTTGATACCGACTACCAAAAACTCATGAATCAGCTAATCTTTGCCGATTATCAAACGCCCCTACTTATGAGCAGAGGCGTAAGAAATCATTTACTTGAAGTTATAATTGTTTTCTACCAAATCCATTTTGAAGAGTTTGGAGAAATAAAATCATTGCAGGTTTTGCGAGAGGTACTTAGTTAATGGGTAATGTAAAATGGAGAATGGATAATTAAGAAAGAATAAATCATTATCAATTCTCCATTATCAATTCATTCTCCTCATCCATGTAGTCAATAAATTTACGCCATAAGCAGTGGCTGATTTCATTTTGGCAAATTCTGAGTCACCAAAGGCCAAGCCTGCAATATCAAAGTGAGCCCAGTTTGTATGGCCATCAATAAAAAACTCTAAGAATTTAGCGGCGGTAATTGCCCCTGCAATAGGTGCTGATGAAAGATTTTTAATATCGGCCACATCCGAATTCATCATATCTTTATAGTCGTCCCAAAGTGGTAAACGCCACAGTTTTTCGCCAGTTTCTTGTCCGATTTCAAGTAATTCATTGGCCAATTTGTCGTTGTTCGAGAGCAATCCTGCGGCAGCATAACCCAAGGCTGCAATACAATTGCCTGTGAGCGTTGCTAAATCGATGATTACATCTGGCTCGAAATTTTTCTTGATGTAAGAAAGTCCATCAGCTAAAATCAATCTTCCTTCGGCATCGGTATCAATGACTTCAATGGTTTTACCTGAATACGAAGAGATCACTTCACTTGGTTTCAAAGCATTTCCATCAACGCAATTTTCCGTCGAAGGAATTACGCCAATCAAATGCACTGGTAGTTTTAGTTTGGCAGCCAATTCCATTGCCCCCAAAACTGCTCCTGCTCCACCCATATCTGACTTCATATAACTCATACTTGCCGAACCTTTGATTGAAATTCCGCCAGTATCAAAAGTCACACCCTTGCCTACTAAACCAATCTTTTTGCCTTTTTCTGATGAATTATTATTATACTCCATCACAATAAACCGTGCTGGGTTTTCGGTACTTCCACGACCAACTGCTAAAAGTGCGTGTAAACCAAGTTCGAGGCATTGTTTTTCATCGTAAACTTTTACATCAAAACCGTATTTTTTACCTGATTCTATGGCAAATTCGGCGATTTTTTGTGGATATTTATAATTGGCAGGTGCATCAACCAGAGCCATGATTCGGGCTTGCGTTTCGGCAATTGCTTGCCCTGATTGGGCTGATTTTTCGGCACTTTCTAAGTAATTTTCAGCTACTTGAATTTCTAAAACGGCTTCTTCAGTAAAAAACTCAGCTACTTTTTTTGCATCAGTTTTATATACACCCACTTCGTATTCGGCCAAACAAAGTCCATTGACAATTTGCTCAGTGTACGCTTCCAAACCCGCCAATTTCAGCTTCAAACCAACATTTTTAGGTAGTTTTTTCTTTGAATTATAGAAAAACGAACGAAAAACTTTCACAAAATCAATCGCTTTTGGAGCTTTCCCCAGACCTAAAAGATATACTTTTTCGAGTCCTTCGATGGCACCATACAAAGCTAATGTTTCTTTTGCTCCTGCCTTAAAATCTTGTTGTAGTGTTTCGGCACTAATCCCAACGTGTTTGGCAATTTTTGAAAGGTTTTCACCCAATTTTTCATTATCTACCAACGGAAAGATAATGGTTTTAGCTGCGGTGTTATTGGTTGTTATGTTGATTTTCATATTTATCAAGATTTCATATTTAAAAGTATAAGATTAGAAGGCTGACGGCTGGCCGCCGCCATACAAGTAACGCTGATTTTATAGATTATTAAATCCATCAAAATCAGCGTTGTATACACCTTAACTATTAAGGTTTCAGCTTTCTATTAAAACTCTCAGAAAAATAACCATTCTATCGCTTTGGGAAACTCTTGTCCCCAGCGTTTTTCATTATGTTCGCCTTTGGGGTCAGTCGAAAGTTTGATTTGTATTTTCTCAGCATCCCAACCTTGACTTTCTATCGACTCTTTCATTTTTTTGACATTTGGAATCATCGCTGAGCCTTCTTTTCCTCCACCATATAAATAGATTTTTGTATCGAGAGGATTAAAAAACTCAATAGCATCGAAGTAGATTTTAGGAGAAACCCACAAAGCAGGCGAAAGCACCATCAAGCGACCAATAGTTTCGGGGTACATCAAACCAGCATAAATACTAATCAAACCACCCATCGAACTGCCACCAATTCCAGTAAATTGTCGCTCAGTTTTAGTGCGATAATTGGCATCAATGTATGGTTTTAGATTACGCACAATAAAATTGGCGTACTTCATGCCCAAACCTTTACCTTTTTTCTCGACAGTGTAAGGTGAATATTCATTGAAACGCTCTTCTTCGCCGTGTTCGATGGCCACAATAATTACATCACCCAATTCTTTTTTGGTCAAAAGCGAAAGGCGTTTATCAATTTCCCAGTTACCGTAGCTTGACCCTTTCCCAAAAAGATTTTGGGCATCTTGCATATATAAAACTGGATAATGTTTGTCAAGATTTTGGTCATAATCGTGCGGGAGAAGAATATAAACTTTCCGTGTTTTGCTTAATTGAGGAATTTCGAATTTTTCAGAAACCACCTGCACTTTGGGCATCAATTTTTTGATGAATGCCGTAGAGCCATCGTGTCGCCAATAAGGCACAAAATCGGCATAATTACCTGCTAATTTATCAATTACTCGATTACTTGGTGCGTTTCCGTAAGTATCCAGCTCAACAAAATCCCAGCCACCACGTGTGTATTTATATTCTATTTTTTCAGGAAGTGCTACTTCTGGGGCAAATGTAAATTTGTATTTTCCCTTGCTCACACGCTTCATTTCAAAATCTGACACATCGGGATTCCATTCACAAAAATTACCTGATAAATATACAGGTCGTTCGTCGTCAACAGGGGTTGTCAACTCTAAACTTAATAAATTTCGGTTACTCATTTTTACTTTTTTAGTGGGTACGTAAGTGTAAGTAAGAATTAAAACACGTTACACTCTTATAATGTTCCAGCAATCTACCTACTGAATGTACCATTAGAACTCAGATTCACTTTTATAGCCATCTAAGGCTAAATTTTTCAACAATTTTAAACAAAAACATTAATATAAAAATACAAAAACTATATTTACTCAGCAAAAACTCGAAAAATTCATAAAAACTACCACTATAAAACAAAATTGGCGATGTATTTTTTTGAAAAACATCGCCAAAAGATATAAACACCTAAGAATCAGACCAATGCTTGCCAAAGAATCTCAACAGGGTGTAAGGCTTTTCGGCCTGTTCCGTCATGAATTTGGTGGCGACAGCTTGTTCCTGGGGCAGCAATCATTACTTCTTCGGGTTGTTTTCTGACCGTCGGGAAAAGCACTAATTCACCAATTTTCATTGATAAATCATAATGTTCTTTTTCGTAACCAAACGAACCCGCCATTCCGCAACAACCCGATGGAATGAGATGCACTTCATAGTTTTTAGGCAATGACAGTATTTTTTTAGTCGGTGTTAAAGAAGCAACTGCTTTTTGTTGGCAATGTCCGTGTAATTTAATGAGGCGTTTTTCACTGGTAAAGCTTTCAGCCGTGATGCGTTTTGCGTCAATTTCACGGGCAATAAACTCATCAATCATCAAAGCGTTTTTGGCAAGTTTTTTAGCCGATTCTACCAAATTTGCTTCAACTAAATCGGGGTATTCGTCTCTGAAAGTCAAAATTGCCGAAGGTTCAATTCCGATGATTGGCGTTTCTTCGGTGACGACATCTTTCAACAATGCCACATTTTGATTGGCCAATTTTTGGGCATCTTTCAGTAATCCCTTCGATAAATACGCACGTCCTGAATCAACGTGGTCTGGGATAATTACCTCATAACCAAGCTTATTGAGTAAATCAAGTGCTTTTTTACCAATTTCAACATCATTGAAATTCGTAAATTCATCACAGAATAAATATACTTTCTTTCCTGATTTAGAATCCGTTTTCTCCGATTTTTTATACCATTGTTTGAGTGTATTGTTACTCAAAAGTGGCATTGTTCGATCAGGATGAAAACCAATCAAACGATTAGCAATTTTACGCAAAGGAGCATTTCCGAGAACCAAATTATAAGCCCATGGCACATACGATGCAATATTACTCATTTTTGAATAATTGCCAATCAACCAAGACCGCATCGGAACACCGTTTTTCTCTTGATAATGCTGCAAAAACTCCATTTTCAACTTCGCCACATCAACATTCGATGGACATTCTGATTTACAACCTTTGCATAAAAGACACAAATCCATTACTTCTTTAACCTCTTTGCTATCAAAACGGTCGAGCTTGTCGGAGTTTGTGAGTACTTCACGCAAAATATTGGCTCTGGCACGAGTAGTATCTTTTTCGTTGCGGGTAGCCATATAACTCGGACACATCGTTCCGCCGCTCAACTCGGTCTTACGGCAATCGCCCGAACCATTACATTGCTCAGCGTGCTGGAGGATATTTTGGTTATTGAATCGGAAAATTGTTTCAAATTCTGGCACTTTATGGTCGGCTTCGTAGCGAAGGAATTTATCCATCGGAGGCGTATCGACAATTTTATTTGGGTTGAAGATATTTTGTTCGTCCCAAACTTTTTTCAAATCTTTGATTAGTGCGTAGTTTTTCTCGCCAATTTGCTGACGAATAAATTCACCACGCAAACGCCCATCTCCGTGTTCGCCCGAAAGTGACCCTTTATATTTTTTTACTAAAGTCGAAATCTCTTCGGCAATCAATCTAAACTGGCGGTGTCCTTCGGCTGTTTTCAGATTAATGATTGGTCGAAGGTGAATCTCGCCCGAACCTGCATGGGCATAATGCACCGATGACATGCCATTTTTAGTCAGAATTTCATTAAATTCTCTAATAAAATCTGGCAAATCGTTTACATCAACGGCCGTATCTTCGATAACTGCCACAGCTTTTTCATCGCCTGGGAGGTTAGAAAGAAGCCCCAAACCCGCTTTGCGAAGCGTCCAAATCTTTTTAGTGTCTTCGCCGAAAAGAATCGGAAAATGATAACCCAAGCCAGCGGCACGCATTTCGGCTTCCATTTCGGTAGCTCGAGATTTTACTTCGTCAATATCATCGTTTGAAAGTTCTACCACCAAAATCGCACCAGGGTCGCCTTGCACAAAGAAACGATTTTGACTTTGTTCTTTATTTTCTTTCGTACACTCTAAAATATAATGGTCGATTAATTCAACGGCCGTAGGTTTGTATTTGAGAGCAATCAAGTTTGCTCTTAAAGATTCATCCACTGAATTGACATGCACACACACCAAGCCTTGTACTTTTGGCGGTAGTGGATTGACATGAAGTTTTATTTCGGTAATAAACATCAACGTTCCTTCCGAACCAGCAATCAGTTTGCAGAAGTTAAAAGCACCACCCGAAGAAACGCCAGCCAAAGGTGGAGTTTTGATGGTTTCGTTTTTGCCTTGTTTTGTAAAAACTTCGGTTTCCAGAAGTTCATCAATGGCATAGCCTGTATTACGACGCTCGATGCTCATCTTCGGAAATTCTTTACGAATTTCGTTTTGATTGTCTTCGTCGCTCAAAATAGTATTAATATGGTTGTAAATTCGCCCTTCAAGAGTTGTAGTATTATTCAGTTTTTGTTTGAATTCTTCAAGACTTAAATTTTTGAACTCAACAAAAGAGCCATCACTCAAAAAGCCTTTTACTTCCATCAAGTGGTTTCGGGTACTTCCATAAACCACCGAATTTGAGCCACATGAATTGTTTCCTACCATTCCGCCAATCATAGCACGATTTGCTGTTGAGGTTTCGGGGCCGAAGAATAGTCCGTTTTGTTTCAAGAAGAAATTCAATTCATCTCGCACAACTCCCGGTTGTACTATTACCCATCGCTCTTCTTTGTTTAGTTCAAGTATTTTAGTAAAAGTACGAGATACATCAACGATAATACCATTGCCCACCACTTGCCCAGCCAAGGAAGTACCAGCAGTACGAGGAATAAGCGAAGTATTATTTTTACGAGCAAAAGCTATCAATTTTTGAATGTCGGATTCATCTTTCGGAATTGCTACTGCCAGTGGCATTTCACGGTAAGCAGAAGCATCAGTAGCATACAGCGTACGCATGACATCATCCAGATAAAACTCTCCGGCCAATTCTTTGGCCAGTTGCTGTAATTGTTGATTAATCATTGATTCTCAAAGTTTTTGAATTTTTCAAAGATATTCATTTTTTAAGTTTACCATCAAAAAACAATATCTGTAAACATATTATCTTAAAAAAATACAAATCGAACCCTTACTGGTCGATTCGTTAATAATTAATTTAGTTGTTGACTTTGAAGCAATAATTGATGCGTGAAATGGGATTACAAAATTACGACTAAAAACCTAAAGCCATATTGTTTTTGTACAATTTTTAAAAATTGAATTATTTAAAGAAATTTTATTTTTTAATATAAAATTTTGGACTTTATATATTTCTTTTTGTAATTTTGGGAGTTAATTAGAAAAATAATTCAACGATTTCTAAACAAATTTCTATATCACGTGGTTGGATTCGTCAAACCAACGCTGCATAGACAATGATAGAACAAGAAAAGACGATTTATTTTTTAAGTTAAATTAATCATTTATTAATCTTTCTTTAATTACAACCTATGATGAAGTCCTACCAAGTGGGTCGCTATATTGGGCGACTATCAGCTTGTGTGAAAAAAACTATTTTCACAATCGCTGCAATGCTGTTAACATCACTCACTTTCACTGTGATGGCACAAGAAGTAACTGTTTCGGGTACGGTAAAAGGAGCTGATGGCAGTGGATTGCCAGGAGTAACTGTACAAACAAAAGGTACAACCAAAGGTACTCAAACAGACTTAGATGGAACGTACAAATTGGCTGGTGTACCAAAAGGTGGTGTATTGGTATTCAGTTTTGTAGGTATGGAAACCAAAGAAGTTGCAATCGGTAACAAAACTGTTGTTGATGTAACTTTAGTTGACGACACTAAAGCTCTTGAAGAAGTAGTTGTTGTTGGTTATGGTACTCAAAAAAGAAAAGAAATTTCAGGTACCGTGACAAGTCTCGGTAGCCGTGATTTCAACGCTGGTATCGTTACAAACCCATTAGCGGCTGCCCAAGGTAAAGTTGCTGGTTTGGTAATTACACAAAGTAGTGGTGACCCTAACTCAAGACCAACTGTACGTTTGAGAGGTACTGGTTCATTGAATGCTGGTTCTGAACCACTTTATGTAATTGATGGTGTGATTGGTGCTCCAATCGAAAATATTGCTCCAGAAGATATTCAAACTATGGATGTATTGAGAGATGCTTCTTCTGCTGCAATTTATGGTTCAAGAGGTGCGAATGGTGTAATCTTGATTACTACTAAAAGAGGTAAATCAGGTGTTCCAAGTGTAGATTTCAACGCTTATGTGGGTACAGAGTCTATTTCTCAAAAACCAGATTTGATGAATGGTGCTCAATTTAGAGAAGCTGCGAAAAAATACAATCAAGCTTTTACTGATAATGGAGCAAATACTGATTGGTTAGATGTAATTACTCGTCGTGCAAGTACACAAAACTATCAAGTTGGTGTATCTGGCGGTTCTGATAAAACTTCTTATCGTGCATCAGTAGGTTATTTAGACCAAATTGGTACGTTGATTGGTTCTGGAAAAAACCGTTTGAACGCTCGTTTAAACCTTGATTCAAGAGCATTGAACGATAAATTGAATTTAAAATTCAACTTCTCTGCTTCACAAGCAAATGCTGACATCGCTCAAAACATTGCTCTTGGTTTGGCTCAAAATATGCGTCCAACTGACCCTATTTACAATGCAGATGGCACTTACTACCAAATACCTGGTACATTTGCTAACTATAACCCATTAGCAGTTGTTGAGAACAGAACGCAAAAAGAAAAATTAAGCGATTTATTAGGAAATGTTCAAGCTGCCTATACAATTGTTGACGGTTTAATATTCAATGTAAGTGGTACATTACGTACACAAGCAAATAATATCAGTGCATTCCAAAATTCATTCGCTAACGTTCCAATCAGAGGTTCAGCAGGTAACTCGGCAGGAAGACAATTAAATGCAGTAACTGATAAACAATTAGAGACTACTTTAAGCTACAGCAAAGCCATTTCTTCAAATAGTAATTTAAATTTATTGGCTGGTTATACTTACCAAGATGTTGTTAATGATGGTTTCGGTGTTATCAACAATAACTTCTTAACAGACATTTTAGAGGGGAATAATATTGGTTCAGGTCTCGGTATCAGAACAAATCCTGGTTTCATCGGTTCTTACAAAAACGAATACAAATTGGTTTCGTTCTTAGGCCGTGCTCAATACAGCTTGGCAAATAAATATTTTGCTACTGTAAACTTACGTCGTGATGGTTCTACTAAATTTGGAGATAACAACAAATGGGGTTTCTTCCCATCGGTTTCAGTTGGTTGGACACTTAGCGAAGAAGCTTTCTTGAAAGGAAACGCTGCAATTGATAACTTGAAACTACGTGTTAGCTGGGGTAGAACAGGTAACTCTGAAGGTATCAGACCATTACTTTCTAAATCATTCTATGGCCCAAGTGGTTCTTACTATGATGGAAATTCAGGAAGTTTCTTACCTGCTTATGCTATCCAATCAAACCCAAATCCAAACTTGAAGTGGGAAGTTAACGAAAACTACGGTGCTGGTATCGACTACTCATTGTTGAAAGGAAAAATCTCAGGTTCGATTGACTGGTACACTCGTCAAACTAAGGACTTGTTATTTACAGTAAATGCTCCGCAAGAAAAAGGATATGTATATCCAACAATCTTAGCTAATATCGGTAGCATGCAAAATAGAGGTTTAGAGATTTCATTGGCTTACCAATGGGTTGATACTAAAGACTTCTCATTTAGCTCAACATTTGCTGGTTCATTCAACAGAAACAAAGTAATTAGCTTGAAAAATAATGAGTTTGCTGCTCCAGACCAAGTATTCTTATCTACAAGTTTAGGTAACTTCATCAGAGGTACATCTGCTGTAAACTTCTCAGTATTACAATCAGGTCAACCAGTTGGTGTATTCTACGGTGCTAAAGTTGCAAGTATTTCTGATAAAGGTACTTATGTATTCCAAGACTTAGATGGTAATGGTAAAATCGAACCAAGTGCAGGTGACAGAACTTACCTTGGAAATCCAAATCCATTCTTCGTTGGTGGTTTAACTAACAATATCAAATACAAAGCCCTTGACTTCCAATTCCAATTGACAAGTAATTTAGGTGCTAAAATCATGAATACTAACGCATTATTGCTCGGAAGACAAGATGGTCGTATCGCAGAAAGTAACGCATTGGTGTCGGCATTGACTTCAAAAATCAATGATACACAAACAATTCCGATGGATTATTATGTTGAATCTGGTAACTACCTACGTTTGAACAACGCTTCATTAGGTTACACTATTCCAGTAGGAAAAGGTATCGTTAAGAGAGCTCGTGTATATGTTGCTGGAAATAACTTATTATTATTCACTAAATACTCAGGTGTTGACCCAGAAGTTAGTCAAGCTCTATCAATTGGCTCACAAGCACCAGGTATTGATGTTCGTGAAACATATTACAAAACTCGTGGTATCACGGCTGGTGTAAATGTAAGTTTCTAAAACATTTTATTAAACATTCTGTTTAAACATAATAAATATTAATTTTATCATGAATAATATAAAAAAACACATTTCAAAAGTACTTTCTGCTGCTGTTGTAGTGTCGGCTTTATCGCTACAATCTTGTACAGACTTAACAGAACCAGTATATGATGCAATCCCTGCAGACCAGTTTTTGAAAACTGATGCTCAGGTTGCTGCGGCTCTTGGACCTGCTTACTCTGGTATGAGAGGTATTACTTGGGACTGGTTTAACCCAAGCGAAGCAACTTCTGACGAATTAATCGTTCCTACTCGTGGTGGTGACTGGTTTGATAATGGTGACTGGTTGGCGTATTCTCGCCATACTTGGACTGCACAACACGGCCCAATCAATGGTATGTGGGGATTCATTTTCGGAAATGTTGCTCAAGTTAACCAATTGATTCCAGTAGTAAGTGCAAATAAGGCTGCCGTAGATGAGCTTCGTGCTATCCGTGCATTCTATTATTTCATGGCAATTGATGCGTTTGGTAATGTGCCTATCGTTACAGATGCAAAATCTTCTGGTGCGACAAAAACACGTGCAGAGGTTTATGCTTTCATTGAGTCAGAATTGACATCTGCTATTCCAAGCCTTCCTGCTGGAAAAGCATACAGCCGTATGACACAAGATGCAGCAACAATGTTGTTAGCTAAATTATACTTAAATGCTGGTGTTTATAAAGGAACAACTGAGTGGCAAAAAGCTTATGATACCATTGATAAGGTTATTAAATCTAAAAATGGTTACTCATTAGCAGCAACTACGCTTGCTAACTTTACTACTCAAAACCAAAACTCATCAGAAGCAATCTTCAATATTCCTTTTGATAGCTTCTTGGCTGGTGGTTTGAACTTCCAAATGAGAACTTTGCACTATGCTAACCAACAAACTTATGGTTTAGGTAATGCCCCTTGGAATGGTTTCTGTACGCTTGCCGATTTCTATAGCTCTTTTGATTCAAAAGATGCTCGTAGTGCCATGTGGATTTCAGGTCAACAATTCTCTGCTTCTGGTGCAAAATTATTGGATGCCAAAAATCAACCATTAGCGTTTATTCCTGATTTCGCTAAAGACCAAATGACAGATGCTGACCCTGAGTTCCAAGTAGCAGGTATTCGTTCTCAGAAATATGAGATTCAAAGAAACAACCCGAACGGAGACCAAGATAATGACTACGTATTCTTCCGTTTAGCTGATGCTATTTTGATGAGAGCTGAAGCGGCTTTCAGACTTGGAAAAACTACTGAAGCTCTTGCTGATGTAAATACAATCAGAGCTCGTTCATTAGTTGACCCATTGAAGACTATTACTGCTGCTGATATCTTAGCGGAAAGAGGTCGTGAAATGGCATGGGAAGGTTGGAGACGTAATGATATGATTCGTTTCGGAACATTCAGTACTACTCGTAAATTCATGAAGGTTGTTGATAAGACAAGAGAATTGTTCCCAATTCCTCAAGCTCGTATCGACGCTAACCCATTGTTGAAGCAAAATCCTGGATATTAATATTTAGTATCTTTCTTAAAAAGGCAGTTCCTATCGGTTCTGCCTTTTTATTTTGTAAATATTTGATAATTAACGATTAAGACTTTCGGCTTTTTGCTATAAGGTTTATTTATTACTAATTTTGTAGTCCGAAATTTTTCAGTTTAAAATATCGGCAGCGAAACTTTTACACCTTTGGTAGTTTAATAGATACTACAAAGAAAAAATACTTTAACCTATAATTGATGAAAAAAATACTCTGGGCTATCTCATGTGTGGGGCTGTTGCTTTCTTGTTCAAAAACCGAAGATACACTCTTTGAATCATTACCTTCTTCGGTAACAGGAATTGATTTCGTAAATAGAAGCCTCGAAAGAAAAGACTTCAACATATTCAACTACCGTAATTTCTACAACGGTGGTGGTGTTGCAATTGGTGACATCAATAACGATGGTTTATCTGATATTTTTGTGACTTCAAACTTTGAAGACAATAAACTTTATCTGAACAAAGGTAAAATGGCCTTTGAAGATATTACTACAAAAGCAGGTATAACTGGCAAAAAATTCTGGTCAACGGGTGCAACTTTTGCCGATGTCAATGGTGATGGTTTGATGGATATTTATGTCTGTAATTCAGGAAGCCGTGACCAACGTGGCAATCAGCTATACATCAATCAAGGTATAAAAAACGGCATTCCAAGCTACAAAGAGCAAGCCAAAGAAGCGGGTCTTGAAGATGGAGGCTTCTCAACCCACGCAGCTTTCTTCGATTATGACCGTGACGGAGATTTAGATATGTATCTGCTCAATAATAGCTTCACTCCTATTGATAAGCTTGGCTACGTCAATCTTCGTAATGAACGTGATAAACTCGGTGGTGATAAACTTTTTCGCAATGATAGCCCGACCGCAACCGAAATAAAGTTTACGGATGTTTCGGAAGAAGCAGGTATCTATGGAAGCTTGATTGGCTTTGGATTGGGTATCACGATTGGCGATGTCAATAACGATAACTGGCCTGATATTTATATCTCAAATGATTTCTACGAACGAGATTATCTGTACATTAATCAGAAAAACGGTACATTTAAAGAGGACCTTGAAAACCAAATGCCGCACACGAGCCTGAGTTCGATGGGGGCTGATATTGCTGATATTAATAATGATGGAAATTTGGACATTTTTGTAACAGATATGCTTCCAGGTGATGACCGACGTTTGAAAACTACCAGTGTTTTTGAGGGATATAATTTGGTAGATTTAAAGCTAAAACAAGGTTTTTGGCACCAATATATGCGGAATAACCTTCATCTAAATAATGGTGATGGTTCTTTTAGCGAAGTTGGCCAACTGGCGGGCGTTCACGCTACTGACTGGAGTTGGGGAGCATTAATTTTTGATATAGACAATGATGGATTGAAAGACCTTTTTGTAGCAAATGGAATCGCTAAAGACCTAACTGACCAAGATTTTGTTGAGTTTTTGGGCGATAGAAATACGATGCAACAAATGCTTGATGGCAAGATTTTCAATGCCAAAGAATTTATTGATAAAATATCGTCTGTTCCGATTCCAAACTATGCCTATAAAAATGAAGGTAACTTAAAGTTTACGAACAATGCTAAAAATTGGGGACTCGAAGGGCCAGGGTTTTCAAATGGCTCGGCTTACGGAGATTTAGACAATGATGGCGACCTTGATTTAGTAGTAAATAACGTAAACGCCCCACTCTCGGTTTTCAAAAATAAAACCAACGAAAAGACCAAAAATCATTTCCTGACTGTAAAACTGAAAGGAACTGGTAAAAATCTTAACGGAATTGGTGCAAAAATTACGGTTTATCAACAAGAAACGAGCATTGTTTTACAACAAATGCCTAATCGTGGTTTTCAGTCTTCGAGCGACCACCAAATGGTTTTTGGGTTGGGAGAAAAAGCTACTATTGATTCAGTAAAAATCATTTGGCCAGATGATAAAATGCAGGTTTTAAAAAACCAAAAAGCAGACCAAACGCTTACGCTTGATTATAAAAATGCAAACTTACTTTTCAAGGAAACCACTCCTGTAAAAACGCCTATTTTCAGCGATATTTCAGCAAATACGCTTGCTTATACGCACCTTGAAAGTAGCTTTCAAGATTACGACCGTGATGTGTTGCTCAAACAAAAATACTCAACTCAAGGGCCAGCAATGGCAGTGGGCGATGTAAATGGCGATGGTCTGGACGATTTGTATCTCGGTGGTGCGGCTGGTCAGGCAAAGCAACTTTTCATTCAGCAAAAAAATGGAAAGTTTGCAGAATCAAAGCAAATTGATTTTGGAATGGATTTGACAACCGAAAATACGGATGCGATTTTCTTTGATGCTGATAAAGACAACGACCTCGACCTATTTATCGTGACAGGTAGCAATGAATTCCCTGAAAATGCTCCCGAATTACACGATTTACTTTACTTGAATGATGGAAAAGGGAACTTCAAACGTGATGTACGTTTTCCTTCTATTTTTGAAAATGGCTCGTGTGTAGCCACTGCCGATTTTGACAAAGATGGCGACCAAGATTTATTTGTGGGCTCACGCATGATTTCGGGTAAATATGGAATGAATCCTTCCAGTAATTTCTACATAAATGATGGCACGGGTGAATTTAAGAATCAATCGAAGCGTTTCATGGCAGAAATCAACGAGCTTGGCATGGTAACAGATGCCGAATGGAGTGATATTGATAAAGATGGCTACATGGATTTGATTGTAACGCAAGATTGGGGACAGATCGTGATTTTCAAGAATGAACGTGGCAGAAAAATGACTCTTTCGAGCAAAATTAAAGATTCGGAAGGACTCTGGAACTGTATCAAACCAGCCGATATTGATGGCGATGGCGATACTGATTTTATTGTAGGAAATATCGGTGATAATACTAAACTTAAAGTGTCACCCGAAAATCCTGCTTTGCTTCACGTAAAAGATTTTGATAGCAACGGAACTGTTGAACAAATAATTTCATGCTTAACCGAAGATGGTAAAACCTACCCAATGGTGCTAAAAGGTGAACTCCAACGTGCTTTGCCGATGATAAAACGTAAGTATGTGAAATACACCGATTATGCCAATCAGAGCATTACGGATATGTTTACGCCCGAGCAGATGAAAGACTGCATTGAAAAGAAAATCACAACCACCAAAACCGTGTTTTTGATAAACGATGGCAAAGGCAATTTTGAAATGAAAGCCTTGCCTATTGAAGCTCAATATTCCAGAATTGCAGCAATCGAAACAGGAGACTTTGATAAAGACGGTATTTTGGATATTCTTCTGGCAGGGAATTTCTACGATGTTTTACCAGAATGGGGTCGTTTCGATGCCAATTATGGTTTGTTTATGAAAGGAAAAGGAAAAGGAAATTTTGAAGTAAAGAAATCAAGCGAAACAGGTTTCAAAACAATTGGTCAAGTTCGCAAGATGTATAAATTAAGGGCCAGTGCAAATCAAGAGGTAGTAGTGTTGGCAAAAAACAATGATAAAGCACAAGTGTTTAGTTTAAAAAAGTAAAACCTATGAAATCAATAGTTAAATTTTTAAGTACAATTACGTTCATTTCTTTAGTTTTTAGCTCGTGTAAGTCTGGTGAGAAAGAAAACGATGTAGTTTTATTCAAAAAACTTTCTCCAACCGAAACCAAAATTGATTTTATCAATCAAATAAAGGAATCGAAAGACTTTAATATTCTCGATTATCTCTATTTTTATAATGGCGGTGGAGTAGCTGCAGGCGATATTAACAATGATGGTCTAACCGATTTGTTTTTTGTTTCAAATCAAGGGAAAAGCAAGCTTTATTTAAACAAAGGAGTAAAAGATAGCTCTCCACAGTTTGAAGATATTTCTACTAAAGCAGGCATTGAGGGCTTTTCCGACTGGAAAACTGGTGTAACGATGGCCGATGTCAACGGAGATGGTCTGCTTGATATTTATGTGTGTGCGGTTGGAAATTATAAAGGCTTAGAAGGCTCAAACGAACTCTATATCAATAACGGGGATTTGACTTTCACCGAAAAATCAGACGAATACGGGCTCGATTTTACTGGATTTTCGACCCAAGCGGCCTTTTTTGATTATGATAAAGACGGTGATTTGGATATGTACTTGCTCAATCACGCTGTGCATAACACCCGCTCCTATGACCGTGTAAATACTCGTATGCTCAAAGACAACGAAGCTGGCGATTACTTGTACCGCAATGATAACGGAAAGTTCACTGATGTCAGTAAAGAAGCAGGTATTTATCAAGCCGCAATGGGCTATGGTTTGGGCATTTCAGTTGCCGATTTAAACAATGATGGCTGGCAAGATATTTATGTAAGTAATGATTTTCACGAAGACGATTACTATTATATTAATCAAAAAAACGGCACTTTTTCAGAAGAAGTAAAACAGCATTTCAAGCATTTGAGTCGCTTTTCGATGGGTTCGGATATTGCCGATATAAACAACGATGGCTATCAAGATGTAATGACGCTTGATATGTATCCCGAAGACGAAGCCGTTGAGAAATCATCAGTTGGAGAAGACCCACTTGATATTTACTTATATAAACTTCAATTCGGATATTTCAATCAATACAGTCGCAACTGCCTACAACTAAGCATGGGTGGCAAGAAATTTAGCGATATTGCTCCTTCGGCGGGCGTTATGGCTACTGATTGGAGTTGGAGTACACTTTTGGCAGATTACGATGGCGATGGAATCAAAGATATTTTTATCACCAACGGTATTTTACGCCGCCCAAATGATTTAGATTATTTGAAATTTATCGCAAGCGATTCTCTGCACTTCAATTTACCAACTTCCGAAAAACTCGACCAAGAGGCAATAGACAAAATGCCAAGCGGAAAATGGCACAATTATCTCTATAAAGGCACAAAAGAATTGCGTTTTCAAGATAAATCGGCCGTTTGGGGTTTTGATGAAAAAGGTATTTCAAACGGTGCCGCTTATGCCGATTTAGACAACGATGGCGATTTAGACCTCATTTCTAATAACCTCAACGAGCCAGCGGCCATTTACCTCAACAATAGTCGTCAGGTTTTGAATAATAATTTCGTCAAAGTTAAATTCAAAGGTAATGATAAAAATACTTTTGGAGTTGGGGCAAAAGTTATTCTAAAAACAGCCGATGGCGAGCAACTACAACAAATGATGCCAACCCGTGGTTTCATGAGTTCGGTTGAACCATCATTGATTTTCGGCATCGGAAAACTCGCCAAAGTTGATACAATGATGGTAATTTGGGAAAATGAAATGATGGAAATCATCACAAATCCCAAAATCAATACTTTACTTACGCTCGACCAAAACAACGCCAAAATAAAAGTAGCTGACCACCAGTTCTTTGTGCCAGCAGTTCCGATTTTTGAAGAAGTTACAAACCAAGTAAATATTCCGTTTGTACATCAAGAAAACGTTTATTTCGATTTCAATAGAGAGTTTTTGATTCCATTCAAAGTATCGGTCGATGGCCCTAAAATGGCAGTTGGCGATGTAAATGGCGATGGCTTAGAAGACTTTTATGTGGGTGGTGCAAAATACCAAGCGGGTTCGCTTTATTTACAAAAAACCGACGGTAAGTTTGTAGCTTCACCGCAAGCTGTTTTCAAAGAAGATTCATTGCAAGAAGATGTCGATGCTTTATTTTTTGATGCTGACGGAGACAAAGACCAAGACCTTTATGTGGTTTCGGGTGGAAATGAATTTTATGACCAAATGACTCAACTTTTCGACCGTCTTTATCTCAATGATGGTAAAGGCAACTTCTCGAAATCTGCCTCTGCCCTACCGCCAATGTATGATAATAAATCGTGTGTAAGACCGTGCGACTTTGATAAAGATGGAGATATTGACCTATTCGTTGGTGGACGTGTAGTTGGTTACAATTACGGAAAATCACCTCGTTCGTATCTTTTAGTAAACAATGGCAAAGGGAAATTCTCGGATGTAACCGTCAATAACGCCCCCGAACTCCGTGAAGCAGGCATGATTACCGATGCCATTTGGGCAGATTTCGATAAAGATGGCGACCAAGATTTAACCGTAGTTGGCGATTGGATGCCAATCAGAATGTTTGCCAACGATAAAGGTAAATTCAAAGAAATTGACAATAGTTTGAGCAAATTTACTGGCTTTTGGAATGGTATCACAGCGGCCGATTTCGATAAAGATGGAGATATTGACTACATAGTAGGAAATCTCGGCACAAATACTAAATTCAGAAAAGAAGAAGGTGGCAAGCTAAAAATGCTCATCAAAGACGTTGATGGCAATGAAGCAAAAGACCATATTGTAGCCTATAATCGTGGCGAACATTGGTATCCAGTAAATAGCAAAGATGAAATGGGTAAGCAAATGCCAAGTATTATCAATAAAAAATACGTTGAATACAAAAACTTTGCTGGCAAAACCATCGACGAATTGTTTACTAAAAAAGAACTAAAAGATGCCGAAGAAAAGCTCGTCAATACCTTTGAGTCTGTTTATCTCGAAAATCAAGGAAATAATACGTTCAAAATGACTGTACTACCGAGTTTAGCACAAGTTTCAAAAGTAATGTCGCTCGTAACCGAAGATGTTGACAACGACGGAAATTTGGACGTAATCATAGGCGGAAACTTCAGTGGTGCGAATATGTATCAAGCACGTTATGATGCTTTCTTTGGTTTGATTTTGAAAGGAAATGGAAAGGGAAGATTTGAGGCATCAGTTCCGACCGATAATGGCCTATTGATGGAAGGCGATGTTCGTGATATCAAAACTTTGAAAACGCCTAAAACCAAATACTATTTCGTTACTCGAAATAACGATAAAATGCAGGTTTTCAAGAAAATAACGAAGTAAATCATTGGTTGGGGTTCAAAATTTTGAACCCCAACGTTTATATTCCGATTAATGAAATTAAAATATTCAAATCTACTCATTCTTAGTGCATTTTTGGTGATTGGCATCTCAGCTATTTCAGTTAGTTGCAAATCATCGAAAGAAGCCGAAGGCGAAAAACTTGCCCAAACCTATTGTGCAAGCTGCCACCTATTGCCAAGCCCCGACATGCTACCAAAGAATGTTTGGCAATATAGTACTTTACCCTACATGGGAATTATGATGGGTGTAGCAACTGAAATCAACGGTTTAGAAAAGCCACTTTCAGATTACGCCATTCTTCGCCCTGCTTCGCAGATGATTAGTGATGAAGAATGGCTCAAAATCAAACGTTATTACTTAGCTAATGCTCCAAAAACGCTCGATATGCCTAAATATGAAAACTTAGAAGAGCTTAAAGGAAGATTTGAAATACAGAAGACCAATATTGCCATTCAAGGAGCAACGATTCCAAATTTTACGGCAATTACGATTGATACGATTAACCAAAAAATTATTGCTGGCGACCAATCAAACCGAGTAATTTGGGTACTTGACCAAAATGGTAAACCAACTCAAACAATCACAAATCAGAACGCATTAACAAACATAGATTTAACAAATGCCAAAAACAGCCAATATTTATTGACTTATATTGGCACCACGACACAGGCAAATCCTGATGTAAATGGCTCGGCCGAACAAGTAGAAATCAAGAATAATGCTTTTGTAAATGCAAAAAAACTTTTACCAAATCTCAATCGTCCGATTGAAGTTATTACAAAAAATCTTGATGAAAGCCCCGAAGATGAGCTAATCAGCAATGAATTTGGCTTTAAAGAAGGTGGGCTTTCTATTTGGAAAAAAGATGCTAAAAATCAATACCAAAAGCAGGTTTTGAGTACGCAAACAGGAGCTACCAAAACAATCGTCATGGATTTTAATGGCGATAAACGAAATGATATTTTGGCACTTTTCGCACAAGGAGACGAGCAAATTATTTTATATTTAAATAAGGGAGGCTTGAAATTTGAAGCAAAACAACTTCTACGTTTTCCTTCGATTTATGGTACGAGTTCGTTTGATATTGCCGACATTAATAAAGACGGAAAATTTGATATTGTTTGTACTGCGGGTGATAATGCCGATTTCTCGACAATTCTGAAGCCTTATCACGGAGTTTATATTTATACAAATACTGGTTCGGCTGGTTCACCGCAATTCAAACAAAGCCATTTTTTCCAACAAAATGGAGCGACGAAAGTAATCCCAAGAGATTTTGATAATGATGGAGATATAGATTTGGCATCAATCGCTCTTTTCCCTGATAACGACCACCGCCCACTCGAGGGTTTCATTTATTTTGAAAATACAGGCGATGATTTCAAGCAAAAAACACTCAATATCAACCATTTAGGTCGTTGGAGTGTAATTGATGCCGCCGATATTGACCACGATGGCGATATTGATATGGTATTGGGAAGCCACCCAGTAGCCAAGTTTCCCGCAGGTTTTGACCAAGCATGGAAACAAGGCAGTGGCTTAGTTATTTTAAGAAATAAAACGAAGTAATTATCTTACTAACACATGCTAAGCAACTCTACCCTGAAAGGGTTCAACATAAATAGCCGTAGGTGCAAACCTACGGAAAAATGGCAAATTGACGTTAAAAACCCTGAAAGGGTTTAACTTCTGCTTTTCGGTGTTCGGTGTTTATTGTTCAACCCTTTCAGGGTTGTAACATCTTTATTACATTAATCCATAGGTTTCACCTACGGCTATTCACTTTCGACCCACTTCGGGGTCGGTATGATGCCTAACATGAGTTACTAAAACACTATCTACGTACTGATAAAATTCGTGGTTATCGAAATAACCAACTCCTCCATAATAAAAGGCCGTTTTCTTGTTAGTTATCAAGTGGCTCGCAGGAAAAACTTCAATATCAGCAGGAAAATGGCCATTCTTGAATACATAAAACGGCATTGAAAGTACATTCTTTTGAAGAAAATTACGAGCGGTAGCCAGGCTATCATTGCTCATTAGCAAAAACCGAATTTTACCCTTGTATTTTTGACAAAACTGCTGAATATCAAGCATTTCTGTGCTGTTATTTATATTTCCGTAGTGCAAAAAGACATTACTCGTATCAAGCAGTTCAGCAATAGCCATTTCTTTTCCGCTCATCACCTCAATTACAGTATCTTTTATTAACCTTGCTCTATCGTTTTCTCTTACACTTAGCGGACTCATCCAATTTGCTTCATCATAAGATTTTCGGCCAGCTTTTATGTTGGCAATAAATTTATCTTTTTCGATACTTTGTGTTGAATAACGATTCATTTTCAAGACAATAAAATACCCCGAAATTGTCAATACAATTGCTGCGATAATGTAACCGATTTTCTTCATAGTTCTTTATTTTGATTGTTTGCCTCAAAACTACTATTTGATTGAACATCAGGCTGTTAAAGAAACCTAATTGATGTTAAGGAATGTTAAGCACACCCCAAATCATCGCTTTTCTAATTCCTTCTGTCGTTTATTCTTCACCATTCTTCTATTTTCATACGCATTGGTCGCAAAAATGCCTTATCTTTGATATTGATAATACGTAAACCTATAGATGAAAAAGCATTTACTAATTTGGGCATTTCTATGCCTTTCCACCACCTTGCTGCACCACGAAACCTACGCTCAAAAAAAGGGTTTCTTACTTTCAGGTACGGTAAAAGATGCCGAAACCAATGCTCCTCTCGAAAATGCCAATATTTTGTTTTCGGGACTAACGTTTGGTACACAAACCGACTCATCGGGCAAGTTTTCAATCTTTCTTCCTGCTACTTCTTACCAAATTGTGGTCAGAATGTTGGGTTATAAAATCAAAATCGAACGATTTACGCTCAACAAAAACACAGAATTTGATTTTTTACTCGAAAAAACAGCTAAAATTCTTGACGAAGTAGTAATCACTGCCGAAAAAGCCGATGCCAACGTCAACCGAACCATGATGGGTGTCGAGAAAATTTCGGGTAAAACCATGAAAAAACTCCCCACACTTATGGGCGAGGCCGATGTTATCAGAAGTATCATGCTTTTACCTGGCGTAACGACAGTTGGCGAGGGTGCTTCGGGTTTCAATGTTCGAGGCGGAAATGTTGACCAAAACTTAGTGCTTTTAGATGGTATTCCGCTTTTTAATACTTCTCATCTCTTCGGTTTTTTCACGGGCTTCAATGCCGATATGGTGCAAGATGTGAGCCTTTTCAAAGGTGGAATTCCATCCATGTACGGCGGCCGAGCTTCTTCTGTTTTAGATGTACGATTGAAAGAAGGGAATTTCGATAAATGGAGTGTTCAAGGTGGGATTGGACCAATTTCAAGCAGATTACTGCTCGAAGGTCCAATTTTCAAGGGTAAAACTTCAGTCATTGTTGGAGCAAGAGCCTCATTATCAGATTTTTATTTACGCTACTTCAATAATCCTTCGCTCAAAAATAGTAATGCTAATTTTTACGACGTAAATGCAAAAATAACGCATCGTTTTGGTAATAATCAGCGTATTTCATTGGCGGCTTACACAAGCGATGATGCCTTTAAATTCGCTCAAGACACTTCATACTATTGGAATACTCAGAATGTTAGTCTGAAACACAATGCCCTTATCGGCACAAAACTATCGCATAATTTTACAGCTTTCGTGAGTAAATACAAATACGGAAATAAAGGTTTTAAGCCTCAATACGAGTATAATTGGCAGCCATCAATCACGCAGCAATCTATCCGTGAAGATTTGAGTTATGAGCTTTCAAACAAAAGCCGTATTGACTTTGGCGGAGATTTTAGCATTTATCGAAATGATGCAGGAAGTTTATTACCCAATTCAGCCGAGTCAATCATTGACCCATTCCGAATGCCCGTGCAACACTCACGAGAAATGTCTGTTTATGCGGGTCATAGCCTAAATTTGAGCAAAAATATAAGCATTGATTATGGTCTGCGATATGCTTATTATCAGCTTGTTGGCCCCGATAAAATTTATACTTATCAACTCGGAAAACCACGAGAAATTGAAACAATTACCGATACGTTGACTTACAAAAGAGGCTCAGTTATTCAATCTTATGGCGGTTTCGAGCCACGTTTTTCGTTAGCATTTAAGGTTGATTCAAGTCTTTCGGTTAAAATTGGCTTCAACCGTATGCAGCAGTTTATGCACTTGCTTTCAAATACGATGGCCATTTCGCCTGCCGATATTTGGAAAAACAGCAATGCCCAACTTCCGCAACAAATTGCCGACCAGTTTTCGATTGGGGTTTTCAAAAACTTTAACAATGCACAAAATAATACTTTCGAGACATCGGTTGAAGTTTATTACAAAAACCTCAAAAATGTTATCGACTACGTTGATGGTGCAGCACTTTACCTCAATCAGGCAGTCGAAACACAACTTTTAGTCGGAAAAGGCTACGCTTACGGTGCGGAGTTTTTTTTGAAAAAATCTCGTGGAAAGAAGCTAACAGGTTGGTTATCATACACTTATTCTCGTACTTTCCGACAAATTGAAGCCAACGAAAATCAGATTGGAGCAAATTTTGGATTGAAATTTCCTGCAAATTTTGATTCTCCGCATAACGTAAAATTTGTATTGAATAATCGTTGGACAAAACGCCTGACTTTCAACGCCAACTTTACGTATAATACGGGTCGCCCGATTACCTACCCGAACGGTCGCTATAAAATATATGCTTTCAGCGATGTTTATGATTATATGGTCAAAAATGGACTAAATCCTCGTGCTGGCCTTGACAGTAAGTCTTATGTTTTCAATGGTCAAATCTATGTATTTCTCGATAATGCCACCATTCAAGAAATCTTAGATGGCTATGCTTCACCCAGTTTTACGCTGCGAAATGCTGAGCGAATCCCCGATTATTTTAGACTTGATTTAGGGCTTACACTCGACCCCAAAGAAAATAGTAAATCGAACAGCAGTTGGAATTTTTCGATTTATAATATCCTGAATCGTCAGAATGTCTATTCAATCTATTTTAAATCATCCACTGGGCTTCGTAATCTTGCCCGCACCTACAAACTATCGGTTTTGGGTGCAGCCATTCCATCACTAACTTATAACTTTAAATTCTGATGAAAAAAATAACAGTTTTCCTGATGTTCTGTTCGTTATTTTTTTCTTGCGAAACAGAAATAACCGACTTCAAAACTCAAAATTTGAGTACCGCCTACGTTGTTTATGGCGAAATGAGCAACATTAATGGCCCGTATAGTGTGCGTATCAATCGCACGAGTTCTTACTCACCTTACGACATCACAGCTTTTCAAGGCGATGCCATCAAAGGTGCTGACGTAAGAATTATTGATAATGCGGGAGTTATAACTCAACTGACCGAGACTCGAAGTGGGTTATACCAGACTTCATCAACTTTCAAGGGAATTGTGGGCAAAAAGTACCAATTAAAAATAAAAACGAATGATGGTGTAGAGATAGAATCAACTGCCGAAACCTTGAAAGCCCCAACTCCACTCAATGATTTTTCGTATAAATTCATCAATGCCGATCGTGTAGAAGATATGCGTTTCGATGTAACGGCTTCTATCAAAGACTCGAAGGAAACCGAAGATTATTATTTTATCAGGCGTCAAGATTTTATTCAGTTTCTGACCACTTGTCCAGAGCCACCACCACCACCCGCACCAGTACCAGTGTGTTATTCAAAATGTTGGCGGGCCCCGCTCAACACCCAACCAATTTTAATCAATGATTTTTTGGTGAATGGCAAAAATCTGCCCATTTCGTTGGGAAGTGTTGATGCGAAAGACTTTCCTGAATGGATAATTCAATTAGATGTTTTTTCGGTCTCGAAAGAAACCTATAATTATTGGAAACGCCAAGAAGACCAACGGGTAATTGGCGGTGGATTATTCGATAAAATTCCTGCTCAAATCATCGGAAATATGAAATGTACAAACCGTGCAAACCAAGAAGTTTTGGGGATTTTTCAAGTGAGTGGAGTTGTAAAACAACGCCTCTCAGTTGACCGGCTTGGAGCATTGAATGCTGAAAATCTACAAAAAGTACAGACTTATGCCAATTTTAATAATATTCGTTATAAAGATTTGGCTCTTTGGGACTGCAAAAATGCGGGTTTTGTAGATTATAATATTGGTTATACAATACCCAATTTATTTTGATTTTACACACTCCAATTTTACGAAAATAAAGCAATCGCTTGCAAATCACTGCGTAAGTGCTGAAATTGCAGATAATTTCCTGTAAAAATCACAAAAAATCGACTGCCTATTGCTGGTAGACTAAAATATGAGTGTAGTAAAAAAACTGGCGAGCGACACCGCCCTTTATGGTTTAAGTAGTATTGTTGGACGTTTTCTCAACTGGCTTTTGGTAGCGGTTCATACCCGTGTTTTCGACCAACCTAAACTCCTTGCTGATAACAACCAACTCTATGTTTGGGTAATCTTGTTGAATATTCTCTATACCTACGGTATGGAAACCGCTTTTTTCCGCTACGCTAAGAAAGAAAATCGCCAAGAGTACTTCAATCTTATACTCTCTTACATCATTCTGACGAGTGTTATTTTTTCGCTTATTATTTTCTTTTTTGCTACACCTATCATCAACTGGATGGGTTTTCCAGGTAAAGAACGCCTCATTGTTTGGTTTGCCATTATTTTGGCAACTGATGCCATCGCAGCCATTGCGTTTGTAAAGTTAAGAGCCGAAAACCGAGCAAAACGCTTCGTATTTATTCGCATGACAAATATTTTTATCAATATTGGGCTAAATGCCTTTTATTTGATGTTTTGTAAATACATCCACGAAGGCCTTTTCCTTGAATCATGGAAGCCCTTTGCCAATTATTTCTACAATCCAGCTATTGGGCCTGATTATATCGTTTGGGCTAATTTTATTGCCAGTTTGATTACAATTTTGCTTTTGTGGCGAGAATTTATCGACTTTCGTTTTAGCTTCGATTTCCAAAAGTTTAAGCCTGTTCTAATCTACGCTTACCCATTACTTATCATGGGTTTGGCAGGTGCAGTCAATCAAACCGCCGACCGCCTGATGTTTATCAAAATACTCCCCGAAGGATTTTATAAAGGTCTTACGAGTGACGATGCTTTCAGTATCTACGCCAATGTTTATAAACTTTCAATTTTCATGTTGCTCGTAGTGCAAGCGTATCGCTACGCAGCCGACCCATTCTTTTTCTCGAAAGCCGAAGATAAAAACTCTCCTTCGATGCTCGCTCTCGCCACCAAATGGTTTACAATTGCCTGTGTTCTGATTTGGGTGGGCGTAAGCATCAACATTGACTTGATTAGCTTGATTTTGGGTAAAAATTATCGCTCTGGTATAGTTGTAGTCCCAATTTTATTGCTGGCCAATCTGTTTATTGGGGTTTATCAGAATATATCAATGTGGTTTAAACTGAGCGATAAAACCTATTTCGGCACCTATTTTACTATCATTGGAATGGTTATTACGGTCATTCTAAATATCATTCTGATTCCGATTTGGGGATACGTGGGCTGTGCCGTTACGTTTGCCATTTCTTCGTTTATTATGATGGTACTCTGCTATGTTTACGGTCAAAAATATTACCCGATTCCGTATGAAGTTAGCTCTGTTATTAAATACTTAATCGTTGCGGGAATCTTCATTGTCATTTCTTGGCAAATCAAAATCGAGAATTTAATGTTTTCGATTCCGTTTCATATTTTATTAACCATACTTTTTGTGCTTGGAATCGTTGTTTCAGAACGAACAAGTTTGGGAATAAGGCTGGGTGGTTCAAAGGCACAACGGTTCAAAGATACAGAGTAAAAGACTTTTGTCTGTTTCGTGCTATTCTTGTTAAAACTCCATAATTCTATAAAAAACTTTGTGCCTTTGCCACTATGTGCCTTTGTGCCTAATACAAAAATGAATACCGAATTTTCTTTTATCATATTATCTTTTAACGAAGAACAGCACCTGCCAAGGCTACTTGAGTCTATCAAAGACCTCAATGCCGAAACGTTTATTCTTGACTCAGGAAGCACCGATCGAACGCTTGAAATTGCAGCCAGTTATGGGGCAATCGTCAAGCACAATAAGTTTGAAAACCACCCAAAACAATGGGATTTTGCTCTTAAAAATTTCCCAGTAAAAACCCCTTGGACAATCGGTCTTGATTCAGACCACATCGTTCTGCCTGAATTACTTGAAATGCTGAAAAATTTCAAGGATTCAAGCACGCCAGCTGATGTCAACGGAATTTTCTTTAACCGAAAAAACTATTTCAAAGGTCGCTGGCTCAAGCACGGAGGATATTTTCCAAAATATTTGATGAAAATGTTCCGCACAGGTGTGGGTTTCTCAGACCTCAACGAAAACATGGATCATCGTTTTGTGGCCGAAGGTAAAAACATCGTTTGGGACAAAGGCTATTTGAAAGAAGAAAACCTCAAGGAAAACAAAATCAGTTTTTGGATTGAAAAACATAACCGATACAGCGACCAAGTTGCTCGTGAAGAAATTGAAAGAAAGAAAGAATTACGCAATCAAACGATTCAACCAAAATTCTTCGGAAATCCTGACCAACGAGTCGCATTTTTGAAAAAAATTTGGTGGGATATGCCACTTTTTGTGCGTCCATTTATCTATTTTTTCCACCGATATTTTATTCAACTCGGTATTCTTGATGGCAAAGAAGGTATGATTTTCCATTTCCTGCAAGCCCTTTGGTTTAGGTTTGTGGTCGATGTAAAGATTTTTGAATTGGAGAGCGAAGAAAAGCTGAAAAACGAAACAAGCAAATGAATAAATCAATAAGTATTTTGGGCTGTGGCTGGTTGGGTTTGCCACTCGGAAAACATTTTTCGGATAAAGGCTATACAATAAAAGGAAGTACAACTAATGAAGAAAAACTACCTATTCTGACAGAAAATGGTATCGAAGCTTTTCGCATTCAACTTAATCCACAAATTGTTGGCGAAAATGTGGATAACTTTTTAAATTCCGAAACGTTGTTGATAAACATTCCTCCACGTATTAGCCTTCAGAAAGTGGATGCCCACGTGGAGCAAATTTCTAATTTGATTACGCACATCAAAACTTCATCTATTAAAAATATCATTTACATAAGTTCGACTTCGGTTTACCCCGAACTGAATAGAGAAGTATTTGAAGAAGATGTCATCACACCCGAGCAATCGGCCAGTCCAACGATGGTAAAAGCCGAAAAGTTATTACTCGCACTTTGGAAAGAATCTTCGATTAATCTAACGATTCTTCGCTGCGGTGGACTGATGGGTTACGAACGAATTCCCGCCAAATATTTTTCGGGTTGGAAAGGTCTCACAACGGGCGATATTCAAGTGAATTACGTCCATCGTGATGATGTAATTAAGGTTATTGAAACTATTATCGAAGATAAGATTTGGAACGAAACTTTTAATATTGTTTCGCCAATTCATCCTACAAGAAAAGAAATTTATGCTAAAAACTGCGAAGAATTAGGCTTTGAGATGCCCGAATTTGTAGCACCAACAGAGCCTCAGCCATTCAAAATCATTAGTTCAAAAAAATGGCTCGAACATTCGAAATATGAATTTATCTACGAAAATCCCTTAGATTATTACTACAAAAGAGTAAACTAAAATTAGTGAGAATGACTGTGACACGCACGACGGTGAGAATTCCAGTTTACGTAATAAGCAGAGGCCATCACTAAAGCACCCGTAACGTTGAAGAGGATTTCGTATGTACCTTTAGCCAAGAATAAACCCGTAAAATTAAAACAGAGAGCAACCACCAAAAGTCGAAGTGGTAATGGATTTTGGTGGTTTCGGTAATCTTTTATCAATAAGAAAATTGCCAAAACTGCACTCGCACCAATCAAATACATTTCTGATTGTTCGCTCAAAAAACTCTCCCCTAAAAATGGTAAAGCTGTCATCAAGAAAGGCATCGCCAAACAATGAATCGTGCAGAGTATTGAAAGCCACAAACCTACTTTATTGAGTGTATGATAATGAGTGAATATTTTCCGCATAAAAAACTCGAATTCTATGATTTATCGCAAGCAGAAACTTGCATGCAATAGTGTTGCAAAGATAAGTATTAATGCAACGCTATTGCAAATATTTTGGTTCAAGTTTGAGTAAATATTATCAGTAAGATTCTTTTTCGTTCGGAAAATCAGACGATTTCACATCTTTTGTATAATTCATTACGGCTTCAGTCATAATTGTATGCAAATCTGCGTAACGGCGTAGGAAACGTGGAGAAAAGTCTTTGTTAATGCCCAACATATCATGTACGACCAAAATTTGTCCATCGCAACCATTTCCTGCACCGATTCCGATTGTTGGAATTGCCACCGAGTCGGTTACTTTTTTGGCGAGAGCAGCTGGAATTTTCTCCAAAACCATTCCAAAACAACCTACATCATTGAGCATTTTAGCATTAGCCATGAGTTGCTCGGCTTCTTCTTCTTCTTTGGCACGCACGGCATACGTACCGAATTTGTAAATAGATTGTGGCGTAAGTCCTAAGTGGCCCATTACTGGAATTCCAGCACTTAAAATACGCTCAATAGATTCTTTTATTTCGATTCCACCCTCCAATTTCACAGCATGTCCACCCGATTCTTTCATAATTCTGATAGCCGAACGCAATGCTTCTTCTGAGTTTCCTTGATATGAACCAAACGGTAAATCTACTACCACTAAAGCTCTTCTTACACCCTTCACAACTGCCTGTGCGTGATAAATCATGTTATCGAGCGTAATCGGTAGCGTAGTTTCGTGACCTGCCATGACGTTTGAGGCAGAATCTCCAACTAAAATAAGTTCAACGCCAGCCGCATCAACGATTTTTGCCATTGAATAATCATAAGAAGTCAAACAGGCGATTTTCTCACCTTTGCGTTTCATTTCTTGAAGCGTATGCGTGGTAATACGCTTAATTTCATTGTGTACTGACATAGAATATTTGTTTAAAAACGTCGGCAAGGTTTTGAACCTTGCCGATGTTAGACTATCTCGGAACAAGCCAGCCTTCGGGGTTTAAATGCTGGCTATTATGCCAAATCTGAAAATTTATTTCGGTTGCACCGCCCGATTCTCCTGCGGTTCCGATGGTTTCTTTTGCACCAACTTTCTGCCCTACTGACAAGAAAATTTGTCGTAAATTGGCATAAACTGTAAAATATTCGCCGTGTTGAATCAAGACAACATTGCCAAGTCCAGGAATTTCAGTTACGTCTTTTACTTCGCCAGCATAAACTGAGCGAACAGTTGCATTGGTAGAAGTCTGAATATCAATTCCGTTATTATTTATTAAAACACCATTCAAAACTGGGTGTTCTTTAATGCCAAATCTATCTGAAATAAAACCTCGCTGAACTGGCCACGGTAAACGAGCTTTTGAAGCTGCAAAAGATTTGCCGAGAGCAGTTTCTACATCATCTAAATCTTTGGTCACTTTCTTCGCAACTGGTTTCTTTACCTTATTTTTAGCTAATTTTGCTTCTCGGTCTTGCTTGAGTTCTCGTTCACGATTTTTACGGGCAATCTCTCGTGCCACCACAGCCGCAATAGACGATTCGAGTTTACTCACCGATTTTTTTGTCGCCTCAATCTCCTTTCTCAAATCTTTTTCCTTTTTCGACAACTCACCCACCATTTCAGTTTGGCGGCTTTTGAGTTGTTCGAGATACTGAGCTTCGGTGAGTTTTGCTGAAATAATTCGTTTTTTATCAGATTTTTTACCTTCCAAGTTTGCTTGTCGCTCACGCAATAAAGCTACCACTTTCATCATCTGAGCCACTTGCGACTTTCGATTATCAGTGTATTGCTGAAGATATTTATACCTCATAATGAGGTCATTAAATGATGATGACGAAAATAAAAAACTCAGTTGATTGATTTTTCCGCTAATTTTTGACGCCCCATAGAGCATGGCGGCATATTCTCGTTGGAGGGTATCAAGTTTTTGTTCGAGTCCACTTTTGGCATCAATAATATCTTGCATTTCCATATCAATCAGCTCCATGTCTTGCTCCATAAGGCCAATTTGCTCTTCTTGCGACGAAATCTGTTCTTTGATTGCCTTGATTTTCCCGACAGTTACTTCTTTTTTCTCTTTGGTGTTTTCTAAGGCACGTTTTGTTTCCGCTATTTTTTCGAGGTTTCTTCGCTTTTCGTTTTCGAGTTGAACCCTGCTCTTTTTTCGGCGTTGGGCAAAAGCATCAGTACCCGCAAGTGTACTCATTACAAAAACACCAATAAAAAAATATATAAAGGTTCTAAGAGCCATTGCAATTAAGGAAGAAATTTATTTCGTCAGACCTTCGGTACAGACGACGCATTTATTTAGGCACATAAGATTTCGGAATACTAAACGCAAAACCTGGGCTTTGGTCGAGTGCTTCAATCTTATTATGTTGCAAATTTATGGAAGTTTGAAGAACCTTGCCATCTTTTTTGGCGTCAATCTTGGCTCTAATGTCTTGCGGGAATATCAAATCGGTGATAGTCAAGAAATTAGAATAATCTATTTCCATTTTGCTATCGCCCGTTTCGTCGCTGGCATTTACTTTTTGAAGTTTCAGATTAGCTTCAGCAATACTATTTTCGATGCTTACAAAACCTTCTTTTTGTTTTATCACAAAATTACCCTCTTGCTTCTCCACTACATCAATTTCACGTTTTTTGATTGGCATATTTCCAATCAAAATCGACTGAACAAGGTCATAATTAAGGTTAAAATTGAACTGTTTACTCAAACTTGCAAAGTCGTATTTATAATACGTACGGTGCAGACGGTCTAAGAAAATAACCGAATCTTTGGTGATGATTCCTCGGCCACCTTCAAGCCCTACCACAATCGATAACCAAATGATGCTATCTTTTTTGATATGAATGTTTACAGGGAAACTCTGCTCTTCGCCACCTGCCGAGAAATTTACTTTTGATTTGATATTGAGATACTTAAAGTCTATTTCGGCGGGTTTTACATCAATTTTAGCAACAACAGGAGTCTCCACTTTAGGCGTTTCGGCTTTAGTTCTTTCATCGGTAACTAAAATCGGTTTTTCGGCCTTCATCGGTTGAGAAGACAGCGTATCAACGGAAACAATATCTTTTTTATGCATCTTGTGTCGCTTGCAAGATGAAGCCGAAAGAATCACAAAAACACTAAGTATCAGAAAAGAATATTTTGACATTTTATGGTTAGTTTATTTCTCCACCCAAATTCTGTGGACAATCGACAACGGACTATTAACTTATTCAATCAACGCCCCAGATTGAATCTTTTTATCAATATTTGTACTATTTTCGCCCATTGAGCGAGCTTTTTTCCATTGTTCAATGGCTTTATCTTTTTCGCCAAGCTGGAAAAGTACATCGCCATAATGCTCAACGATTGTGCCGCTTACGCCTTTTTCTTGCTTCAAAGCACGCTCCAAAAACTCACGTGCTTTTTGGTATTCTTTCATCGTATAAAGAACCCATGCGTGCGTATCAAGGTAGGTTGCGTTATCGCCAAACTTATCAGTCAAACGAGTTGATAATTGCACAGCTCGGCTGAGTTTATCTTTACGCATCGACAAATAATAACTATAATTATTCAGTACGTGTTCGTAGTCGGGGTCAGTTTTCAAAACTGCCTCGTATGCTTCGTCCGACTTGGCGAATTTTTTTAATTCGTTATAAGTATCGCCCAAAAGTGCGTTTACGTGCTTGCCCAATTCGGCATTGTCAACCGATAAATTTCTTGCTTCTTCGAGCGAAGAAACGGCTTTTTGATAATCTTTTTTGGCAAAATTGGCAAAACCATTGTGATACCAAAAAAAAGATTGATTCGGAAAATATTCGATGGCCTCTTCCGAATGTTTCGCCAAACTATCAATATGGTTTAATTTGGCATCTAACTCAACAATGGCCAACCAAACTTCAAAAACTGATTTATCAAACTGCGTTGACTTTACATAATTATCACGAGCAGTCGCCATTTCTCCTTTTTTCATCAACAAATCGCCCAAAACTACGTAGCCTTTTGCTTCATTAGGCGACTGTTTGATTAATTCTTGTGTAAGTGTCAGAAGATTATCAAGTGTTTTGTCGCTGTTATCTTCTTTCATCATGAGCATGTAGCTGCTCAAAATCTTGAACTTAACCTCAACAGGAAGATTTTTGTTAGCAAAAGCTACTTGAAGTTCTTCGTTGCATTTTTCAAGCTCATTTTGTTTGCGATAAATCTCGGCCAATAACACATGAGCTTCGGCAAAATCTGGATTTTTCTTCAACGAATTTTTCAACATCTTGATGGCCTGGTCGTAGCGTTCGTTGGAAATTAGAATCTGTGCTTGTTGCACCACGTATTCTGGTTCGGTTGGCTCAGAAGCAATCAGACGGTCGCCCTCTTCGATGGCTTTTTCGAGCTTGTTTTGTTTCAGATAAATCAATTGTTTTTGTCGAGTGATTTCTTCACTTACACCAATCGTACGCTCAATTTTGTTGTAAATATCAACGGCATCCGAAAATTTTTCCTGTAAAATATAGACATTCGATAAGTCGAGATAATTGTCAACATCTTGCGGAAATTTATCGGCCAACTTCTCGTACATTTCGGCCGCATCTTTATATCGCTTCTGCTTAGTGTAGATTTCGCCCAGAAATTTTCTATAAAACTTATTCGAGTCATCAAGTTTGAGGGCTTTTTCGCTATAAACTGTCGCATTGGCAAGGTCGCTGTTGGCATAATATGCTTTCGCAACCATGTAATTTACGCCCGCACTCGTAGGATTACCTTCGGCGGCTTTTTTGAACAATGGAATAGCTTTATCGTAGGTTTCGGCAATGTAATATTTCATGCCTTCTACGAAATATGCTTCTGATTTTAGGTCTTTCTCCGAAATGCCTTCACTCTCAGTTTTTTTGTTTTTCTGAGCTTCCGAAAACATCGGTAAAGCAACCAAAGCTAAGTATATGATTTGTTTGAATCTCATTGTTAAATTTTGTAGTAGCTTTTCAACGCTAAAAAACACTAAATATTGCAAGTGTCAATGACGCAAGATCCTTGCCAAAGAACAGTCAAAGTTCCTAATTTTTCTTGATAAAACAGCTATATTCACCCCATTCTTTTGAGGTTCGGAATCAAAAACAGTTTGTTTTGGCAAGATAATTGAAATATTTTTGTGTAACCTAATATAACCCATTGAAATGGCAAAGCAAAAACCACAAGCAAAAACCATTGCGAAGAAAGAAAGCACGCAGTCAGTAGCCGTAGAGCAATCGGCCAATAATCAATTAATTAGCACATCACTCGAACAAAACCTTGTTCGCTGGACTCCAGCCATCTTTGCGGCACTTATTTTTGTGAGTTATTCTCCAGTATGGCAAAATACCTTCGTTTGGGACGATAAACCGTATATCATTCTCAACGAATACGTAAAAAATTTCGACCTTAAAGGTCTTTTAACCGAATACCACGTGGGTAACTACCATCCACTTACGATGCTCTCGCTTGCCATTGAGTACGCACTCGTGAAAGAACAAACGTGGCTCTATCACCTCGATAATCTTATCTTACATACACTCAATAGTTGGTTGGTTTTCAAGCTTATTCAGAAACTCAACGGTAGCTTTTGGGTAGCATTTTTTACAGGTGCTTTGTTTGCCATTCACCCGCTGCACGTTGAGTCGGTAGCGTGGGCCGCTGAGCGTAAAGACGTACTTTATACGATATTCATATTACTTTCTATTTGGTATTACATCAAATTCGATGAAACCCAAGATAAAAAATGGTATGCGGTTTCTATCCTACTTTTTCTGGCTTCGTGTTTATCAAAAGGTATGGCCGTAGTTTTGCCAGCGTTGTTAATCATCACCGATTATTGTTTCTTGAAAAAGCCAATCAATGCGAAGCTTTTCATTAATAAAATACCATATTTTGTTCTTACGCTCATTTTTGCCTACATGGCCACTCACGCCCAAAAAGATGCAGGTGCTGATGCAACTTCGGTGATTTCAAATGCTTATACCTTGGGCGAACGCATCTTGATGTCATGCTACGCATTTTGTTTTTATTGGGTAAAAACTCTCGTTCCGTTTAAACTTTATGCGTTTTATCCGTACCCAGGAAAACCAAACGGAAGCCTTCCAGCAATCTATTCAGGGGCTTTTCTTGGTGTATTTCTGTTGGTTGGAGCAATCTTATGGTTTGGTCGCAACGACAAACGTATTTGGTGGGCAGGTGCATTTTTCTTAATTGCCGTTTCTACAGTTTTGCAGTTTCCATTTCCTGTGGGTAGTGCTATTGTAGCCGACCGCTATTATTATCTTTCTTCAATCGGGCCATTGTTTTTATTGGGGCTTGCCTTCAATCGGTTCTACCAAAAAAGTAAGGCCGCTTTACCAGTTTTTGCCATAGTTGCTTTGGGTTTGTGTGCCTTGAGTTTCAAACAAACAGGTACTTGGAAAAATGGTTTGACACTCTTCACTCCTGCCGATAAAGCGTTCCCAGATGATGCTATGATTTTGAGTAATTTGGGCTGGTATTACTTAGAAAACAAAGAGTTTCCAACCTCGAAAGGCTATTTGATGCGTGCCGATGATGGGGGCTTTAAAAATGGTGATGTTTGCCGCACGATTGGCTCAATGTTTTTAGATGAAGGAGATAGCAAAACTGCCCTCAAATATTTTGAAAGAGCTACGCAGTATTTACCAAAAACCAACCGCACAAACTGGCTTTTGGGAACAGCACATTATCGTTTAGGAAATATGGCAGAAGCCGAAAAATATTACCGTGAAGCCGTAGCCAATGAACCAAAAAACGCCGAGTATTTGAATGTTTGGGGTTTATCGCTCACGGGATTGAATAGATTTGAGGAATCTCGCAAAGCTTTTGATGATGCCATTAAGTTAAAACCAGACCTTTGGGATGCTTATCTCAATCATTCATACACATACCGACTCGAAAAGAAATTTGACCAAGAAATTAAGGAATTAGATGCTTTATTGACTAAAAATCCAGATTATTTGACGGCTTACCGCAATATTGGTGTTACGTACGTTGACTTAAAGGAAGATGATAAAGCCGTTAGTTACTGGAAAAAAGGAGCAGAAAGAGACAAAACTGGCGAATACGAATATAATATCGGTATCAATTATGTGGCTCGTGGAGATATAAAAACCGCTACCGAGTGGTACATAAAATCAGCCAAAGAAGGCAACGCCAATGCAAAAGGAATTTTAGAGAAGAATGGGGTGAAATATTAGTTCTGAGTTTAGAGTTCTGAATTCTGAGTTTTAGAATAAATTAACTCAGAACTCAGAACTCATAATTCAGAACTTTATTAAATGTACTGATTGATAATCATTTCAAATAATTCTTGTTTGCCGCTGATTTGTTGTGGCTCGCCAGTTGCTAATGCAATGCGGTGCAAGTCAGCTAAACCTAATTTACCTGCATCAAACAAAGCACCATCTCCGCTATCAAAAGATGCGTAACGATTCGCACGAAGTTTTTTGTATTCAGATTTTTCAAGAATATCGTTTGCAATCAACAATGCACGAGCAAACGCATCCATTCCAGAGATATGAGCAATGAAAATATCATCTAAATCCGTTGAATTTCTACGAGTTTTAGCATCAAAGTTGATACCGCCCGTTTTGAATCCACCAGCTTCAACGATAATCAACATCGACTCAGTTAATTCATATAAATCAATCGGAAATTGGTCTGTATCCCAACCATTTTGGTAATCTCCACGGTTAGCATCGATACTTCCCAACATATCAGCATCAACCGCCATTTGAAGCTCATGAGCAAAAGTATGACCAGCCAAAGTAGCGTGGTTTACCTCTAAGTTCAACTGGAAATCTTTATCCAAACCATACTGACGCAAGAAACCAATTACAGTCTGAGCATCGTAATCATATTGGTGTTTCGACGGCTCGCAAGGTTTTGGCTCGATGTAGAATTTACCAGTAAATCCTTGTTGACGTGCATAATCACGAGACATTGTCAAGAATTGACCTAAGTGGTCGATTTCTTTCTTAGTATTTGTATTCAACAAAGACATATAACCTTCACGACCTCCCCAGAATACATAACCTTCACCACCTAAAGCGATAGTAGCATCGATAGCATTTTTCACTTGGAAACCTCCGTGAGCAACTACCGAGAAATCAGGGTTTGTTGAAGCACCATTCATATAACGCTTGTGCGAGAATAAATTGGCAGTTCCCCAAAGCAATTTCATGCCACTTTCTGCTTGCTTTTGTTTTGCTAAAGAAACGATTTCTTCTAAATTTTTCTGAAATTCAGCTTGAGAATTTCCTTCTGGAGCAATATCAGTATCGTGGAAACAGTAAAAAGGTGTTCCAAGTTTTGTCATAAACTCAAATGCTGCATCGAGTTTTTGTTTCGCTGCATCCATTGGGCTTGAAGCTACATCCCAAGGGAAAATTTTTGTTCCTGGACCGAATGGGTCGCCACCGTTACCACAGAATGTATGCCAGTAAGCTGTTGCAAAACGTAGGTGTTCGGCCATTGTTTTGCCAGCTACTACACGGTTTGCATCATAGTATTTGAATGCTAAATAGTTATTTGATTCTCTTCCTTCGTAAGCGATTGCTTCTTTGATAAACGGAAAATACTCTTTTTGGCCAAGAGTTACTTTAAGATTTGACATGATGGTAGTATTTTTATTGGTTTTGTTCGCAATTATGATGCGAAGTAAATTATTAAGTGTCAATTATACAATTAATTTTAAATAATTATTTTTAGCACGATTATAAAGATTACAAGATAGACAGTATTATTGAAAACTGGTTGTATGAATAAAATGCGTCACTTAACGATTCTGATTAGATTTTTTCTTTAAATTTGGATATAAATATTAATGCTATGGTCAAAGATAAAGAAATTATCACCCTGCCACGTACATTAGAAGAATTTCAAACTTGGGAGCCAAACGATGGTTTTAAGTATGAATGGAATGACGGTGAATTGATTAAATTTACTGGAATGAATAAACTACAAGTCAAAGTTTATGATGTTCTGAATACTCTTTTCATCAAAAAGGGATACTGGGAAACAGGTATTTTTATTTCTGAATACGATGTGTAACTAACTTTATAGGAATTCAAATAAGCAAACCTGATGTTTTCTATTTTACAAAGAACAGATTGAGGCTGCTGATAAAAACAAAGACATTATTACTTTGCTATTGAAATTATCTTTGGAAATCAGTATTAATCACTTTCGGGAAAAAATAGCCTTCAAGTAAAACTTTATAATTATATTTTCTTGTAGTTTTGTAGCAAGAAACCTGACCCCAATATGCACAGAAAACTACTCTTTATTCTTGCCTTTGTATTTATTGCTGAAGTATCACAGGCACAAGCCTTTACATATTATCCATTCAATTCTGTATTTTCGATTGCCACAAATCCCAGTAAAGCTGTTTGGGCTGATTTCAGATTTCAGATGAATTCTTACTTTTCATCACTAAGCACTGAGGTTTCGCCGATGTTTAATTTGAATAAATCAGAACGAGCAAAATTCTACATTGGTGCTGGCGTGAAAGCTAATTTTCTGAATGCTTTAAACCCTGATGCGTCAAAGCAATCGCCATTAGAAGGTTATTGTTTGAATGCAGGGGTCAGAACTTCACCAGTTCAAAAATTACCAAGATTACAGGTCGTTTTTGAACTTTCGCCTTATGCCAACAAAAACTTTGATTTAGGCGTTTTCAGAGCAAATTTAGGTTTAGGTTACGTTTTAGGCAAGAAAAAGCAATAAACTATATTTTACGTTCGTTTGTAGGTTTATGTGAACCAACAACAGTAAACTATAAATGAAAACTTTTGCTACCTTAACGATTACCTTATTGAGTTTTTGTGTATTTTCTCAACAAAAACTACCATTTATTCCCCGCCCAGCCGTCTCGTTTTTCTTCAATGAAAAACTCGCAGACAACAAAAAAACAGTTTCAAAGTCAGATACACTTCTTGAGGTTAAAGCAATTTTGCAGGGTGAGCAGAAACAAAAAATGCCAAATTTGACTTTTTTGATTAGTGAAGTTGAAGTTGCTCTTATCCGAAATGATAAAAAAATAGCAGGTTTGGTACTCTCAGAAGGAAAAGGAAGCCTTGCTCCACTGGCTTTGCTGGTTTCGGCAGGAGATAGGTACCAGCTAACTGTAAAAGGAATAAAATTTCTACATGAGGGTACTTATTCCGATGTAGGCACAGGCGATGTTATTAAAAATTTTGTTTTTGAATAAGAATAACGTCGGCAGCGTTCGAAACGCTGCCGACGTTTGTATTTTATAGTTTCTTCTCTTTCTCCAATTTTTCTGCTTTACTAAATTGTTTAATGGCCGTCGTAACGATTGGGTCTTGGCTATAAACAATTTGATAAAACTCATTATTTAATCCATTTTTCATGTTTCGCTGCCAAATATGTCGGGCAATATTTGCTTTGATTTGTAGCTTGATAAACTCTTTCGAGCGACCAAACTCAGCAGCATTAAACTTGATTTCAGAACTATTGGCAAGTTTTTTTACTTCTTCGAGCATTGCATCACTTATCACAAAACTATTTAAAAAAGCACTAAAAGGCTGTTTTTCAAGCGTTTTACGATTTACGTTTGAATAGTTGAGGGCATATTCACGCAGAATATTTTTGCCGTAAAGTTCGAGTAAATATTTAGTAATGTGGCTTGTATCTCTTGGTACAAAAATATCGGGCGTTACACCACCACCGCCATAAACGAGTCGGCCTCCTTTGGTTTTGAAACGCATTTTTGGGTTATTTTTAATGCTATCTGCAATGAAAAACTCACCTGATTTTCCACGTTCGTCCAGTTCATTTTCGTAGTTTTCTAAATGCCCTTTTTCATAAGGTTTCTGGATACTTCGTCCGCTCGGAATATAATAACGAGAAATTGTTAGGCGAAGCTCCGAGCCGTCAGAAAGCTGAATTGGTTGCTGAACCAAACCTTTGCCGAATGTGCGACGACCAACAATCAAAGCACGGTCATAGTCTTGCAAAGCTCCCGAAAGAATCTCCGAGGCCGAAGCACTTCCTTCATCAACCATCACTACGATTGCCCCTTTTTCAAACATTCCGTCGTTTCCTGCGTAAGTTTTTCTGTTATTCCGTGCATCTTTTCCATCGGTATAAACAATCACATCTTTTCCACCTACAAGTTCATCAACAATATCCGTTGCTCTGTCCATGTAGCCACCAGGGTTTCCTCTCAAATCAAGCAATAATTGTTTCATGCCTTGTTTTTTAAGATCGGTCATGTGCTGTTTAAATTCGTCGTAAGTAGTTTCGGTAAAACGATTTATCTTGATGTAAGCCGTTTTTTTATCTTCCATCAGATAGGCAGCATCAATCGAATATTGAGCGATTTTATCTCTCACAACCGTAAACTTTAATAAATCTTTGAATCCTCGACGTTTTACTTCCAGTTTTACTTCCGTGCCTCGTTTTCCACGCAGACTTGCAAAAATATTCGTACTATTGGCTTCTTTTCCTGTCAGTTTATTATTGTTTGCTTTCAGGATGGCGTCGCCACTTTGAATCCCGACGGTTTCAGAAGGCCCACCTGCCAGCGGCGTGACAACATAGAGTGTATCATTAAAAACGTTAAACTCTATACCAATGCCATCGAAACCACTTTCGAGTTGTGAGCGAGCAATATCAGCTTCTTGCGGCGGGAAATAGTAAGTATGTGGATCGAGTTTTTCGAGCATTTTTGTAATCGAATAATCGACCAGCGAATCGGTATTTACGCTATCCACATAGCTGCGATTAATGTAGGTCAGAATCTCTTTAAATTTATTAGAACTCCGAGAAATATCACCGCCAACTCGTCGTCCGCCAAAAAAAGTTGCTCCAATCAAGATTCCAATCACAAGTGTAGTTGCTACCACAATCGGTGTGCGAATCGTTGTTTGATTATTTTGAATTTTATTTTCTTCCACTTTTTATTTTAGTTTAAAGATTGTTTTTTTGTTTCATATTATTTCATGTTGTTTTGGAAGTCAATACCTTTGAAAAGGAAGATCTCAACATTTTTCAACAATTTGTAACAAATTTAAACAAACACTTAAAAATTAGTTCGTACTTTTAGAAACAGATTATTGTGATAATAAATTACATAAAACTGTATAAATTTCTATTCTAAACCCCAATTTACTAAAGAAATGTCTGAAAATCAATCTCGACGCTCGTTTCTCCAAAATCTCGGTGTAGGACTTGGCACAACGGCCGCCGCTTTTGCCGTTCCATCAGTAATGGCTGTGCCAGAAATGGCCGCTCCAAAAGATGATAAAAAACTCGGTGTTGCACTCGTTGGTTTGGGTAGTTACGCCAAAAATCAGTTGGCTGTTGCCTTAGAAAATGCCAAAAATTGTTACTTAGCAGCTATCGTAACGGGTTCACCTGCAAAAGCCGAAGAATGGACGAAGAAATACAATTTGCCCAAAGAAAGTGTTTACAACTATCAAAATTTTGATGAAATAGCTAAAAATAAATCGGTTGATATTGTATATGTGGTTTTGCCAAATTCGATGCACCCCGAATTTGTGATTCGTGCAGCAAAAGCTGGCAAGCACGTCATGTGCGAAAAACCAATGGCCAATTCGGTAGCCGAATGTGATGCCATGATAAAAGCCTGCAAAGATGCGGGCGTGCAGTTAGGCGTAGGGTATCGCCTTCATTTTGAGCCATTTACGCAAGAAATCATGCGAATCGGTCAGAAAAAAGAGAAAGGTAATGTGAGGTTTATGCAAACTAACTTTGGCTTTACCATCGGCGACCCAACGCAGTGGCGTTTGAAAAAAGCAATGGCAGGCGGCGGACCTTTGATGGATGTAGGTATTTATTGCGTACAAGCATCTCGCTACGTAACGGGCGAAGAACCACTTTGGGTAACAGCTCAGTTTGGGCCAATTACTGATAAAGAGCGTTTTAAAGATGTAGAGGAAAGCGTTTCGTGGCAAATGGAGTTTCCAGGCGGAGCGATGGTGAATGGTTTTACTTCGTATAAATCAAATATTGAGCAGCTTTATGTTTCGGCCGATAAAGGTTGGATGCAGCTGAGTCCAGCGTATAGTTATGGCCCAATTAAAGGAAGTACTAACGACGGGAGCTTGAAATTGCCAGTAGTGCATCATCAGACAGTAATGATGGAAGCTATTTGCAAAGAAATGATTGAAACAGGAAAATTTCCGAAACACATTGATGGTGATGAAGGTAAGCGTGATATGAAAATCTTGATGGCTATTTACGAAGCCGCTCAAACTGGGAAACGGGTGAGTTTGGTGTAGGAGAGATTTGAGATACGAGACATGGGATTCGAGATTTTAAACATAGGTTTTTGGGGAAATATAATTTGCTTTAACTTTTTCTCGAATCTCATATCCCCAATCTCATGTCTTCAACCAAACCATTTTCCAAGTTTTGTCGTTATACGTATTCAAACAAAATCTATCAAACACAAATGAAAAAAATCGTTTTACTATTCTCTCTTTTTGTATCAATGGGAGCGATGGCACAAGGTATCAAAACGCCAGCTCCGAGTCCAACCCAAATTATCAAGCAAGATTTTGCACTTTCATCAATCGAAGTAAACTATTCTCGTCCGTTGGCTAAAGGTCGTAAGATTTTTGGCGATTTAGTGCCTTTTGGTGCTATGTGGAGAACAGGTGCTAACGGTGCAACTAAAGTGACTTTCGGCGAAGACGTGAAAGTTGGAGGTGTAGCAGTAAAAGCAGGTTCGTATGCACTTTACTCAATTCCAAATGCTGGTGAGTGGGAAATTATTTTGAACAAAGGCGTAAATAATGGTGGTTTGAATGGCTATAAAAAAGAAGAAGATGTAGCTCGTTTTAAAGTAAAAACAATGACTTTACCAATGAATATCGAATCACTTACGATTATCATTGGTGATGTGATGGCTGCATCGGCAAATATCCAAATTTTGTGGGAAAACACAGCCGTTAGCATTCCAGTAGAAGCTGATATTGATAGCAAAATCATGAAATCAATTGATGCAGCTATGAATGTTGATAGCCGTCCGTACTTTGCCGCAGCCAGCTATTATTTTGATAATAGCAAAGATATGGCAAAAGCATTGGAATGGGTAAACAAAGCCATTGACGCTCAACCAAGTGCTTATTGGATGGTACACTTAAAAGCAAAAATCCAAGCCAAAATGGGAGATAAAGCAGGTGCAAAAGCAACGGCAACAAAAGGAATCGAATTAGCAAAAGCAGGTGGAAATCCTGATTATGTAGCTTTAAACGAAAAATTGATTGCTACTTTGAAGTAAGAATATTTCAAATTGGCGTATATATAGAAGCTCTCTTTCATTAGGAAGAGAGCTTTTTTGATGCTTTTTTTCTTGAAAAAACAAAATCCGCTAAATAAAATTTATCCAAAAAAAATTGATTTGGCAAATAATTTATCCTAATTTTGTCTAATATTTAGAAAAACCAACTAAATAAAGAATTTTAAAAGGATAATTTAACTTATATCAATAATGTCAGCAGCAACAAAAACTTATCTCCCTTACAAGGTAAAAGACATCACTCTTGCCGATTGGGGTCGCAAAGAAATTAAATTAGCAGAAGCCGAAATGCCAGGTTTGATGGCAATCCGTGCGGAATATGGCCCGTCGAAACCATTGGCAGGTGCAAGAGTAGCAGGATGTTTACACATGACAATCCAAACTGCGGTTTTGATTGAAACCCTTGTGGAGTTAGGTGCTGAAGTAACTTGGTCTTCTTGTAATATTTTCTCAACACAAGACCACGCTGCTGCTGCTATTGCTGCTGCTGGTATTCAGGTTTATGCTTGGAAAGGTCAAACAGCCGAAGAATTCGACTGGTGTATTGAGCAAACTTTGTTTTTTGGTGAAGAGCAAAAACCATTGAACATGATTTTGGATGATGGTGGAGACCTTACAAACATGGTATTTGATGTATATCCAGAGCTTATCGCTGGTATCAAAGGCTTGTCAGAAGAAACTACAACTGGTGTTCACCGCTTGTATGAGCGTATGAAAAATGGCACATTGTTCTTGCCAGCTATCAACGTAAATGACTCAGTAACAAAATCGAAATTCGATAATAAATACGGTTGTAAAGAATCATTAGTTGATGCGATTCGTCGTGCAACTGACGTAATGATGGCAGGTAAAGTTGCTGCCGTTGCGGGTTATGGTGATGTAGGTAAAGGTTCGGCTGACTCACTTCGTGGAGCTGGTTGCCGTGTATTAGTTACTGAAATCGACCCAATCTGTGCTTTACAAGCAGCAATGGATGGCTATGAAGTTGTAACAATGAACGAGGCCGTAACTCGTGCGAATATCTTCGTAACAGCTACTGGTAACGTAAACATCATCCGTGACCGTCACTTCAAAGCAATGCGTGATAAGGCTATCGTTTGTAACATCGGTCACTTCGATAACGAAATCGACATGGCTTGGTTGAACCAAAACTATGGCCACACAAAATCGACTATCAAACCACAAGTTGATATGTATGAAGTTGATGGCAAAGAAATCATCATCTTAGCTGAAGGACGTTTGGTAAACTTAGGTTGTGCAATGGGACATCCATCATTCGTGATGTCATGTTCATTCTCAAACCAAACTTTGGCTCAATTAGAGTTATGGAACAACACCGAGAAATACGAGAAAAAAGTTTACGTTCTTCCTAAGCAATTAGATGAGAAAGTAGCGGCTTTCCACTTAGCTCACGTTGGTGCTAAATTAGATACTTTAGATGCAGAGCAAGCTGCTTATATCGGTGTTTCGACAGAAGGACCATTTAAGTCTGAAATGTATCGTTACTAAGATTTCGTAGAGTTTTTACACAAAAATGCCCATTTATTGAAAAATAGATGGGCATTTTTGTGTTTTATATCTTTACATAAAACAAGATGATTTTACTGAAACGTCTATCTTTTTGTGGTTTAAGTCTCCAAAGTGCCTACAAATGTTTTTTAATCGCTAATTTCACTTTGTTAAATTATTCTTCATCAAAATCTCTAAATTACTAACCATGAACAAGAAAATTGTCATTTTATTGACAGCCTTTGCGATGTCTTGCGGAGCCTTCGCTCAAGATGCCGTAAATTATCAACTCCCTCCTAAAGAAGTTTCTGATTTGCTTTTAGCAAAACCTACGCCCGATGTGAGCATTGATAGTCAAGGCGAATGGATGCTCCAAAGCGAACGTAATTCATATCCGACCGTTGAGGAGTTGGGTCAGCCCGAAATCAGAATTGCGGGTTTGAGATTAAACCCTAATAACTTCTCGCCGAGCCGACAAACTTTCATCAATAATTTTACGCTGAAAAACATCAAAACTGGTAAAGAATTCAAAATCAGTGGCTTACCAGCAAACATGTTGGCAGGAAATGTAAGATGGAATCCGAGCGAAAAGAAAATTGCTTTCACAAATACAACTAACAACCGAGTTGATTTATACATTATTGATGTAGCAACAAAAGTGGCTACCAAAGTAAATAAAAAGGCTTTAAACGTAGTTTTAGGTGCAGACCTAACTTGGTTTGATGATAACGCAATTGTTTATAAAACTGCCATAAGTTTGCCAAGTGCAGCTCCTGCAAAGCCAATCACACCAAAAGGTCCAACCGTTCAGCAAAATATCGGAAAAGCTGCTCCAGGCCGAACTTACCAAGATTTAATAAAAACACCTTACGATGAACAACTTTTTGAGTTTATGGCAATGGCTCAGATGGTGATTAATCGTGGAGGCGTAGAAACGCCGATTGGCAAACCTGCTATTTATGAATCTTATACTTTATCGCCCGATAAAAAATACTATTTACTGGAGGTTTTGAAGAAGCCATTTTCGTATTTAGTTACTGCCAGTGGTTTTCCTACATCAGTTTCGGTAGTTGATGTTACTGGAAAGTTAGTCAAAGAAGTTGCCGATTTACCAAGTGCCGAAACTCGTCCGTCGGGCAATGATAATGTGCAGAATATTCCAAGAGGATTTGAATGGCGAAGCGATGAAGCTGCAACTTTGGTGTGGGCAATGCCACTCGATAGTGGTTTGATTAAAAAGAATGTGGAATTTCATGATGTAGTTTATGCACAAGCGGCTCCTTTCAAAGCCGAGAAGCAAGAGCTATTCAAAACAAAAATGCGTTTCCGTGGTATTACTTGGGGAAATGAAAGCTTTGCGTGGGTTTCGGAAGGACTTGCTGGTAAACAGACCATCAAAGTGAGTAGGTATAATAGCAGCACAAAAAGTATCTCTACACTTTTTGAACGCAATACAACTGATGCTTACGGAAATCCAGGAACGCCTTTGATGGAGAAAAATAGCTTCGGTAAACAAGTGATTTTGGTAGAAGGCAACAAGATTTTCTTGAATAATATGGTTGGTTCTTCGCCAAAAGGTGATTTGCCATTTTTAAGCCTTTTTGATATTGACACCAAGAAAACCGAACAACTTTGGCGATGCAGCGAAGGTACGTATGAATTTGTGGTTGATGTGTTAGACGCTAAAAATCTAACGTTTATCACTCGAAAAGAATCAAAAACCGATGTACCTAATTTTTATATCAAAAACTTAAAATTACGCATTGCAGATATGCCAATCACGGCATTTACGAATCCGTACCCAGCGTTGGTGGGTGTAACTAAACAAAAAGTAAAATATACTCGCAAAGACGGTATTGAGCTTACAGGAGATTTGTATTTGCCAAAAGGTTATAACAAAGAGAAAGATGGTCCATTGCCAGTGTATATGTGGGCGTATCCGAGAGAATTTAATAATGCAGCTGATGCTGCACAAGTACGTGGAAGCGAAAATAAATTTATCACGATTGCGTGGGGAAGCCCGATTTACTACGTAACACAGGGTTTTGCGGTGCTTGATAATGCCGAAATGCCAATCGTGAGCAAAGGTGGTGATACCAAACCAAACGATAATTTTATCGAGCAACTTACGCTAAACGCCGAAGCAGCGGTTAATCATTTGGCAGAAATGGGCGTAGGTGATAGAAACCGTATGGCAGTTGGCGGGCATAGCTACGGTGCTTTTATGACCGCCCATTTATTGAGCCATACAAAGTTATTCAAAGCAGGAATTGCAAGAAGCGGAGCTTATAATAGAACATTGACTCCATTCGGTTTTCAAGCCGAAGATAGAACTTATTGGGAAGCTCCTGATTTGTACTATAAAATGAGTCCGTTTAGCTATGCCGATAAAATCAAGACACCACTTTTGTTAATTCACGGTGATACCGATGATAACCCTGGTACATTCCCTATCAATAGTGAGCGTATGTTTGCCGCCATCAAAGGACACGGAGGAACAGTACGTTTTGTATTTTTACCTTACGAAGCTCACGGCTACCGAGGTAAAGAAAACCTCCTTCACATGCTTTGGGAGCAAAATGAATGGTTGAAGAAATATGTAAAAGAGGCTAAATAATCGATTCTATATGCAAAACGCCCAGTTATTTTTCAATAGCTGGGCGTTTTTTGATTTTCTTATTCTTTCAAACCAGTATTAAGAGCTGGTTTTTCAAAGCTCCATTCACTACGTTCGAGTTTTCTTTGTGTCGGATAAACTTCGTCAAGGGTATTTCCATCATAAATTCGGCCATTCTTGATAACCATCTTGACCGAATTAGAATTACGAATATTCTCTAAGGGGTTTTTATCTAAAATTAGTAAATCAGCCAATTTGCCATTTTCGATACTTCCTAAATCTTTGTCAAGTCCAAGAGCAGTAGCACCCAAAATCGTGGCGGTGCGGAGAGCATCGTGGTTTTTCATTCCTCCACTTTGCATCGACCACAACTCCCAGTGATAGCCCAGTCCTTGGAATTCTCCGTGACTACCAATTCCTGCTAAAGCTCCACTTTCCACCATTGATTTCATTGACTTGGCGTGTTTTTGGAATACATGCTCTTCTGGCATAAACCAAGCTGGCACACGACGAGTTTTTTCGGCCAATTCTTCATAAGGCATGAAGTTTTGCATTTTTTTATCGTGGTAAGGGTTTTCGGTTTCAAAATAATAGATTTCAGCAAAAGGACCACCGTAAGCAACTAAAAGCGTAGGCGTAACGCACATTCTTGAAAAAGAAATCGCTTTTACTACATCATTATAAAGCGGATAAACAGGAATGGCATGTTCGTGGCCAGGGTATCCATCGAGCATATTAGTCATGTTTAGCTTATAATTCAAACCGCCCTCGGTTGTTGGCATCAATTGTTGTCCTTTAGCTGCTTTTATAATCCATTGACGAATTTGGCGGTTTCCTGTCAAATACATTTTGATGTATTTAGTATTATAGTATTTGCTGTACTGACGCAAAGCATTGATTGCCTGCGTTGAATCTTTGATATTATATGACCAATATCCAACACCTGGGCCTGTTGAGTAAACTCTTGGCCCGACCATTTTGCCAGCCTCTACCATATCCGAATAAGTAAGTACATCTGTGGTGGCAGTCTGTGGGTCACGGGTAGTGGTAACTCCATAAGCAAGATTGGCAGAATATACCCAAGCCTGATTTTTTTGAATGCCCCATTGCGGCCACATGTGAGCGTGTGTATCGACAAAGCCAGGAATAATAGTTTTCCCTTTGGTATCAATTACTTTTGCCCCAGTAGTATTTTTGAGTGTTCCGCTTTTTCCGTAGCTTTTAATTCGGTTATTCTCTATCAAAATGTCTCCATTTTCAATGATTTCATCGCCTTTCATTGTGATGATTCTTGCTCCTTTCAATAAAACATTTCCAGTCGGAGCATCTTTTGCATAAAAAACCTTAATTTCTACTTCTTGAATTTTGTATTTAGGGTCTTCTTTTTTGGGAGGAGTTTTCTTACTTACATTCGAGCTATCGGATTTTACCTTCACTGAATCGGTTTTAACTTTATTGAGTGAATCGGCTTTTTGTTTTTCTTGCAGTTTTTTGGCAGTTTTCAAACTATCATCAAATGCTTTTGACTTCTCTAAATCATAGACAAAATGAAAACGCCCCAAAGACCAATGTATTTTTTGAGCATTACTTGACCACGCTGGAAACTCCCCTCCTAACTCGGTTAATTTTTTTGCAGGAAACTGCGAAGCCGAAGGCTCAGAAACTGAGATATTAACGGTTTTCCCTGTTTTAGGGATATTCACTACATAAATTTCATTATTGATTTGAGCTAAAGCTTTTTCGCCATCTGGTGACATCAACGTTTGCGAAGCGGGCGAAGGTTTATTAACTTCCATAGCTTCGGCAGTTTTTTCCGAAAGCATACAGTTATGCACAAACTCTTCTCCTTCGATACTCATACCGTAGGTAGTGATACCTGTAATTTTGGCGTGAACTTTTTCATCAGTTCCATCCCATTTGATAGATTGTATTGCTCCTTCGCTTCCACTCAAATAAATACGGTCTTCATTTTTTACAAAGTGTGGATTACTGCGGTCACGAGCTTTATCAATGATAGTGATATTTCCGCCATTGGCATCAATCCAGCAAATTTCATCTTCGGCATTATTGGCAACAGGCCCAATTGATTCACGATACGTTTGTAATTTACTACGAATGAATACAATTCTGTCTCCCTTGAGTGTCCAAACAGGTTGGCTGTAAAGGGCAGAAACTGATGTTAATTTTTGTAAATTCGTCACTCCATTTATATTGGCTTTGTAGAGATTTCCACCTTCGGGTGTCCAAGTTGTAAAAACTAATTGTGTTCCATCTGGCGACCAAGCAAGATTGGCTTCTGTAAAGTCGTTGTTGCTAAGACGTCGAGGAGTACCATTCGGGAAATCCATCACATATGCTCGATTGAGTGCTGTAAAAGCTAATTTACGGCCATCGGGAGAAGGAACTGCGTCACGAATTTGGGTAACAAGTGCGTGGGTTGTATCAGAGATTGGATACTTAAATTCGAGTTGAGGTCCCATTTCGAGTTCCATGTTTACGTCAAATGGAATTTCAGTGGAGCTACCACTATTAATGGCAACTTTATAAATTTTACCACCATAAGAAACGATAAGGTATTGATTATCGGGCGTGAAAGACATAGCAGGCAAAACACCCATGGTTGCTATTGACTCTTGTTCATCTCTTTGAACTGGATAAGCCAGCCATTTTTCATCGCCAGACTGTAAGTTTCTTAAAACTAAACCTGTTTTATCTTCAAATCGTGAGCCATAAACCAGCCATTTCCCATCACTTGAAAGGGTTGGTGTAAATGCCGAGCCATATCGTGATGTAATTGTGGTACGTTTGGCATTTTCACGGTCATAAATACCAATTTGGTATTGCGGCATCATGGCATTGTAATTCCAAGCCCCTGTTCGTTGCGAAAAATAAATATATCGCCCGTCGTGGCTAACAGCAGGGTCAATTGTTTTTAATTTTTCGGGTTGGTCGATGAGCTGAACACCCCCACCCCCATCTTGATGCACCATCCAAAGTTGCACATTCATACGGCCTTTTGCAAAAACAATATAATTCCCGTCGGGAGTCCAATCAGCAGAAGCGTAGTTTTGGTCACGGTCTTTGGTTACTTGAATGGTATCTTTTTTATCAAAATCAATGTACCAGATATTATCAGAGCCACTTCGGTCAGAGATAAATAAGAGTTTTTTGCCATCTGGACTATATCTTGGATGCGTATCGTATGCCAAACCCTTGGTAATGGTTGTTGCTTTTCCACCACCGAAAGGAATGATATAAATATCTCCAACCAAGTCAAAAGTAATATTTTTTGCATCGGGACTCACATCCACTGAGAGCCACGTACCTTCAGTAGTGTTATGTTTAAATTTTCGAGTCGCTTTCAGAGGTAAATCTTTGTAACGCACATATTGAGTTGTATCTTTTTTTAGAGAATCGTTTAGAAAATTCTCATCAAAAGAGCTTTTCCCATTAAAAGCTCCTGCTACTAATGTAAAAGAAAAGATACTTGCAGAGAAAAGCGATAACATTAAATAATTAGTAAACTTTTTGTTCATTGAGAGAGGTGTTTTTAGTTGATAATCAAATATAAATAAAACATTTGGGATTTAACTTCAGTGAGTATTTTCCAACAAAAAAAATCCCCAAATGATGTGGCATTTGAGGATTTTTTTAGCTTAAGCGAATGTTATTTTTTCGGCGGAACTGTTCCCATCTTGATTAAAACTGCATCAGTAAGGTCATCTTTGCCATTATCGGCTGAATAAAGCATTACGGTATTTGATTCGTTATTTCCTGAATCAGCGTTTCTTCTGAAAACAATCTTATAGCCTTTTTCGGCTGCAACAACTTTAATAGTAGCATTTACTTTTTCACGAATTTCCAGAAATCTTTCTTGAATCATTTTTTGTAAGTCAGCTTGTGAACTAGTTTGAAACTCTTCAGCATCTTTTTTTAGGTTTTGAACCAACTTTAATTTAGCATTCAAAGAATCGGTTGTGAGACCTGTAATATCTTTCATCATTGCTTGATAAATCTCATATTCTTCTTGATATTTTTTTGCTTTTTGTTCGAGTTTTGTTTCAAAACCTACTTTTTTTGAAGCAATTTCAGCTTGAAGACTTTTCATTTCCTTAACATTTTGTAAGATATAATCTTCGTAAACGTAAGCGAGTTTTAAACCTTGTGTGGCTGGTTTGGCTGTTTTTGATGCTTGAGAAAACCCTAATTGGCTGATTAATAGTATAATAGCGATAAAAACTGACTTTTTCATTAGTTCGATTTTGGTGATTTTTAATCAAAATTACGGAATATTTTTTGCCAAAAACAAAAAAGACGAGCAAAACTCGTCTTTAAAGGTCTGTACCGCGGGTCTGACCATCTAACTGTGTGCTATAATTAACGTCAGACCTGCAGTGCGGACGTTCCGATTATATTCTTGACAAGATTTGCTCGCCCATAGCATCTGTTCCCAAAATCATATCTTTTGGAGTAGAAGCATCAGCGATATCACCTGTGCGGAAACCTGCTTTCAAAGTTGCATCAACAGCGGCAATAATTGCCTCTGATTCAGCTTTTAAACCAAACGAAATATCGAGCATCAAAGCTGCTGATAAAATCGAAGCCAAAGGATTCGCTACGCCTTTGCCTGTAATATCATGTGCCGAACCGTGAATTGGCTCATAAACGCCCGTGCTATCACCAACCGAAGCCGAAGCCAACATTCCCATCGAACCAGCAATTTGAGAGGCTTCGTCGGTAAGAATATCTCCGAAAAGATTTCCTGTTACTACCACATCAAATTTACGTGGGTCTTTGATGAGGAGCATGGCTGCTGCATCAACAAACTGGTGTTCGAGTTGTACTTCTGGGTAGTCTTTAGCTACTTCAAGCACCACTTCACGCCACAAACGGCTACTTTCGAGTACGTTAGCTTTATCAACCGACATCAATTTTTTGCCACGAGTCATAGCAGCATCAAACGCCTTACGTGCGATACGCTCAACTTCGTATTTTGAATAAATCATGGTATCGTAGGCTGTGTTTCCTTCGTCGATACGTTCACGTTTTCCGAAATAAACATCCCCTGTTAGTTCACGGAAGAAAAGAATATCGGCTCCTTTCAAAAGCTCTGGTTTGATGCTCGATGCTTCTAATAATTCATCAAAAAGTTTGATTGGACGAAGGTTAGCATAAAGACCTAATTCTTTACGCATTTTCAATAAACCTTGCTCTGGACGAACTTTTGCCGAAGGGTCGTTATCGTATTTTGGATGACCAACTGCACCGAAAAGTACGGCATCAGAGGCTTTCATTTTTACGAGTGTTTCTTCTGGAAGCGGGTCGCCAGTTGCTTCGATGGCAGCATGACCGATGAGTGCTTCGTCATAAGTAAATTCATGACCAAATTTTGCAGCGATTTTCTCTACTACTTTTTTACCTACGGCAGTTACTTCCTGCCCAATTCCGTCACCTGGGACGATTAGAATATGTTTTTTCATTTTTTATTTGAGGCACAAAGGAGCAAAGGCACAAAGGCACAGAGTTTCAATGTGTCATTTTTTTAATTTATTAATCAAACTTGATAACATTCTTTCAATCTCACGACTTTGGTCGTATAAAGCTTGAAAGTTATTTTCAGACATATAATTTAGATTAAAGGCAATTTCTATTTGTGTTTGAATCTCAAAAAGAGAACCTAAAGCTATTTGCAAAAAACGAGTATAATCACCTGTACTATTTCTACCGTAACCTTCGGCAATATTACTCGGAATCGAAATTGCGGAACGCCTCATTTGTGAAGTCAGGCCAAATTGTTCATGCTGAGGTAAAGAGGTACTTTTTGAATAGACATTCGTAACAAACTGCATAGCTTTCTGCCAAACCAACAAATCTCGATATGTTTTTATTGAACTATCCAATTTTGTAAATTTATGTTTAGTTTTTACTATATTCTTCTGCTACTCTGAATCTCAGCACCTTGCTACTTTGTGCCTTTGCCCCTATGAACCTTTGTGCCTACAAACTAAATCAAATTCAACATCTTCTGAGTAGCTTTGATAGCTGAAACAGTTTGGTCTGAATCTAACCCACGAGTTTTGAAGCTTTTACCGTTGTATTCCCAACTAATAATGGTTTCACAAAGTGCATCGGTTTTTCCGCCAGGTGGAATCCTTACGGCGTAGTCGGTCAGTGTTGGAAGACTTTGTTTCTTTTTCAGATAAATCTTCTTCAACGCATTCATAAAGGCATCGTACTGACCATCGCCTTGGGCATTCTCTTCAAAAATATCCTCATCAATCTTTACCATTAATGTAGCCGACGGGCGAAGGTTTTTTGAGTGAGTCATCACATAATTAAGCACGTGTACTCGCTCAGCAACGGCCTCACTATCAAGCACATCGGAGATAATATACGGCAAATCTTCTTTCGTCACAACTTCCTTACGGTCGCCGAGTTCGATGATTCTCTGCGTAACTTTCTTGATTTCTTCGGGCGAAAGAGAAATACCTATTTCTTGAAGGTTTTTCTCGATATTGGCCTTACCCGATGTTTTGCCGAGAGCGTATTTTCGAGTACGTCCGAAACGCTCAGGCATCAAATCATTGAAATAAAGGTTATTTTTATTATCGCCATCGGCGTGGATACCAGCCGTTTGGGTAAATACGTTTTCGCCAACGATTGGCTTATTTACAGGAATACCAAAGCCCGAAAAACTCTCAACGATTTTACTAACCGTATGCAGCGACTGCTCAACCACCGAAGTAGTAACATCGGGCATAAAATCATTGATAACCGCAATCGTACTGGCCAACGGGGCATTTCCTGTGCGTTCGCCCATACCATTTACGGTCAGGTGCAAGCCTTGTACGCCCGCACGAATAGCTTCCATAACGTTAGCTACGCTTAAATCATAATCGTTATGAGCATGAAAATCGAAATGTTGATTTGGGTATCGTTCTACAATAGCTTTGATAAAATCGTAGGTTTCGTAAGGTGTTAAAACCCCCAAGGTATCGGGTAAAAGTACACGTTTGATTGGCTGTGTACTCAGAAAATCAAGAAATTGAAAAACGTATTCTTGCGAATTTCGCATTCCGTTGCTCCAATCTTCCAAATACACATTGGCATCAATACCTTTCGATTTTGCCAACGCAATAACCTGTGCAATTTCGCTAAAATGCTGTTCGGGCGTTTTTTTCAACTGATGCGTAAGATGATTCATCGAGCCTTTGGTCAATAAATTCATCACTTTCGCACCCGCTTGTAGCATCCAATTAATAGAAGATTCACCATCGACAAAAGTCAAAACCTCTACTTTATCAAGTAAATTTTGTTCTTTTGCCCAATTCGTGATTTTTTGTACTGCCAATAATTCCCCTTCCGAAACACGAGCCGAAGCCACCTCAATTCTATCCACTTTTACTTCGGTGAGTAGCATTTGAGCAATAGCCAGTTTTTCGGTAGCTGAAAAAGACACTCCGCTGGTTTGTTCACCATCACGGAGTGTTGTATCCATTATTTCAATGTGTCGCATCTTTAATTTTGAATGAGTGAATGAGTGAATGATAGAATGATGATTTAGTAAAACTATTCACTCATTTTATCATTCAGAACGGGCGGCGTACCGCTTCAAAATTAATAAAGACTCTTTTCGGCAAAAGCAGCAATCTCTGACTTCATAGACTGAAGATAATCAATATCATCGTATCCGTTAATCATGTTGTTCTTTTTGTAGCCATTGATGCCAAAGCTCTCTGACTCACCCGTTGCCAAAATAGTGATGGTTTGAGCAGGAAGATTTACCTCAAGTTCTGTATTTGGGTCTGCCTCAATAGCCGTAAAGATTTTGTGCAAAAACTCAGGGCTAACTTGTACAGGAAGGATACCGATGTTCAAAGCATTTCCTTTGAAAATATCAGCAAAAAAGCTCGAAACTACGCAACGAAAACCGTAATCGTAAATCGCCCAAGCGGCGTGCTCACGGCTTGAACCACTACCGAAGTTACGGCCACCTACAAGGATTTTGCCCGAATAGATAGGGTTGTTTAGTACGAAATCTGCTTTCGGAGAGTCATCGTTGTTATAACGCCAATCTCTGAATAAGTTTTTGTCGAAATCTACTCTGCTTGTTGCTTTCAAGAAACGTGCAGGAATGATTTGGTCAGTATCCACATTTTCGATTGGCATCGGAACTGCGGTGCTTTTTAATATAGTGAACTTATCGTATGCCATTTTTAATTTGCTTTATGCTATAGGCTGTAAGCTATAGGCTATATTTATCTAAATTATTTACTATTTAGCTTTTGAGCTAAATGATACAGTTTTTGCTTTATTAAATTAATCTTTTCATCTAACGATTGATAATTTTCTGAGTCTATGAATTTTAAATCGAAAGATAATTGTAAAAGATATTCTACTTCATGTGCTGACCCAAGAGATATTTGAACAAAACGATGAAACTCAGCATCTGAATTTCTACCACAACCTTCACTTATATTAGTTGGGATAGATACAGAAGCTCGGTTTAATTGACTTACTATTCCATATTGTTCTGTTTTAGGAAAGTTTATTGTTTGCGAATAAATTTCTAAAACTAACGAATGTGATATTTGCCAAACTTCATATTTTCTAAAATCTCTCATAATTTTATTGCTTTAAAATGTATGCCATAAGCTATATGGTTTTATTCTTGCTCATATAAAGAAAAAACGCCTAAAGCATACAGCGTAAAGCCTAAAGCATTGTGCGAGGGTCAGTAACTTTTCCTGTTACGGCTGCTGCTGCTGCCACTAATGGCGAAGCCAAAAGTGTTCTTGCACCTGGCCCTTGACGGCCCTCAAAGTTTCGGTTTGATGTTGAAACAGCGTATTTTCCAGCAGGAATTTTATCATCATTCATTGCCAAACACGCCGAACAACCTGGCTGACGAAGAGCAAAGCCAGCTTCTGTCAAGATATCCAAGATACCTTCTTCTTTGATTTGTGATTCTACGATGTGCGAACCTGGTACTAACCAAGCCGTTACGTTGTCAGCTTTTTTACGTCCTTTTACGATTGAAGCAAAAGCACGGAAATCTTCGATACGACCATTTGTACAGCTTCCCAAGAAAACATAATCAATTGGTTTTCCAACGATTTGGTCGTTTTCGGCAAAGCCCATGTAGTTCAATGATTTTGCATACGAAGCAGCTCCATCCAATACATTGGCAGCTTGAGGGATATTTTGAGAAATACCTGTACCTAAGCCTGGGTTTGTACCATACGTAATTTGCGGCTCAATTTCAGAAGCATCGAATGTATATTCAATATCGAAAACAGTTCCTTCGTCGGTTTTGAGTGTTTTCCAGTAAGCCAATGCTTTATCCCAAGCCTCGCCTTTTGGAGCTTGCTCACGGCCTTGTAAGTAAGCGAAAGTAGTTTCGTCAGGGGCAATCATACCTCCTCTGGCACCCATTTCGATTGACATATTACAAACTGTCATACGTCCTTCCATAGTCATATTTTCAAAAACTTCACCAGCATACTCGCAGAAATAACCAGTAGCACCCGCTGCCGAAAGTTTTGAAATGATAAAGAGTGTTACGTCTTTTGGTAATACACCTTTGCCCAATTTACCATTGATTGTCACACGCATTTTCTTTGGTTTTGGCTGCATGATACACTGCGAAGAAAGTACCATTTCTACCTCAGAAGTACCAATTCCGAAGGCAATTGCACCAAAAGCACCGTGTGTAGAAGTATGAGAGTCGCCACAAACGATGGTCATTCCTGGAAGTGTAATACCATTTTCAGGTCCAACTACGTGAACGATACCATTTTTTGCGTGACCTAATCCCCAGTGAGAAATGCCATATTTGGCCGAGTTTGTTTCCAAAGCTTTCAACTGATTGGCCGAAAGTGGGTCTTGAACTGGTAAATGTTGGTTGATTGTTGGCGTATTATGGTCGGCTGTTGCAAATGTGCGATTAGGGAAAAGTACACCCAAGCCACGGCTTTCGAGACCTAAAAAGGCAACTGGACTCGTTACTTCGTGAATGAAGTGGCGGTCAATGAAAAAAACATCGGGGCCGTCTTCGATGTTACGAACGACGTGGGCATCCCATACTTTGTCAAATAATGATTTTGGTGCTGACATATTAATTTATGATAAATTTTCTATGCCACAAAATTGAGTATAATAACCTAATAATGATTAACGAAATACGACCAAAAAATAACGTTTTTGGTTTAAGTGATTTTATTGGGCGTAAAACCGTATTTTTCTTTGAAAGCTTTAATGAAATGTGATACACTTTCGTATCCGATTTCAAGGCTTATTTCCGATACGTTTTTCTTAGAGTTTTGTAGAAGAAAATAGGCATACTCCAAACGTTTGTTTCTAATCCAAGCGGCGGGTGAAGTATGAAATTGTAGTTCGAAATCACGTTTAAAAGCCGAAAGACTTCTTCCCGAAATTTGAGCTAATTCGGCAATAGAAAGGGGTTTTAGGTAGTAGTTTTCAAGAAAATAAGCTAAATCGGCTTTCTGACCTTGATAAATATTGAAGAGTGTTTGTCTGAATTGGTCGCTGCGGTCAAGTTCGATTAAATGAAGCATCAATTCATTGAATTTCAGCTTCAAAAACTGATTCATGAGTTTGGTGCGAGTGCTAAAAAACGGAATCAGCGAATCAACAAACTTATCGAAGTTTTCGCTACTTTCGAGACTCAATATTTGTTCGATAGCATTTTCCGTCAAATCTTCAAAAAGCGTAAGGTTTTGAGCTACAAACTCTTTCAACAGGTTTTCGGGAAAGAAAAAAACAAGACTCCGATAATTGACATCAATCGACTCATTCATCGAATAACAGCCCCGCTGAAAAAACAAAATTTGACCTTTCTGAACGTGAATATCTTGTGTAGGAGAGATAAACTTTTTTTCGCCTTCGAGTACATAAATAATGGCGTGTTCTTCAAAAAAAATCTCGTTTTTTGAAGGATAAATATTATTTCGATAAGCAACAAAAGTCATGTCTTGAATCTGCAAAGACTCAAATTCTTTAGAACTTATCGAACTCGGCACTCGAAGCATGGCTGAAAATTGTTATTTCGGCCAAATATACAGGATAAAAGTAAATTAGCCCGTTGTTTAGAAAAAAACAACGGGCTAACTCCATCAATAAACCTTCTCATAATACTCAGCCGCCATACGGTCAGAGTCAAAAAACGCATTTACATCATTCATGCTCTGCAACACCATCTTTTGCCATTCTTCGGGGCGGTCATAGTAGGTTGGCAATATTTTATTTTCGAGCATATCGAGCATATTCTGAATATCGACTCTATCTCGCTCCCAATCAGGCGAATGAGGGGCATCGGGCACCACAAATGAGTTTTGTTCAGTAGCAAATTCACAAACCCAACCATCAAAAGTCGAGAAATTGAGCGAGGCGTTCATAGCTGCCGTCATTCCGCTCGTACCAGATGCTTCACGCGTTACGATTGGTGTATTAAGCCAAACATCTGAGCCGTCTTTGATGAGCTTCGAGAGGTTCAATTCATGCCCTGTCAGCACAGCCATATTTGGGTAAAGATGACTCAAATAATAAAGCTGATTGAAATTATTGATTGCTCCGCCATCAAACGGATATGGTTTTCCTGCCCAAATAAACTGAATCGGATATTTCGTATTTTTCATCAATTTATCGAAGCGTTCACGGTCACGAGTGAGCAAATCGGGGCGTTTGTAAGCGGCAAAGCGTCTCGCCCAAATGATGGTCAACACATCGGGTTTAAAGAGTTTGCCCGATTGGTCGGCAACTGTCTTGAAAAGTACTTCTTTCAATTCCTTTTTGCGAGCCGCAATCGTTTTTATATCTCCTTTCTTGCGAGCTTTTTCTAAAACCTCATCTGCCCAGTAAAGATTATTTTGGGCGTTGGTTACGTGCGTAATTTCACAAATACCGCTATAATCTCCCCACATTTTACGAGAAACATCACCGTGTAGCTTCGATACCGCATTGGCTTTTCTACTCAAACGCAAGGCCACCAACGAGTGATTGAAAACATTATCAGTAATGCCGCTAATCTTACGCACTTCATTCATCGGTACACCCGCAAAGAAATTCATGCTTTCAAGCATATTGATGTCGTGTTTTTCATTGCCTGCTTCTTCGGGCGTGTGTGTCGTAAACACCAAACGTTTTTTTACATCAGCTACTTTTCCAAACTTTTTGTATAGATTAAATGCTCCTGAAAGTGCATGAGCTTCGTTGAAATGATACACATCGGGTTCGTAATTGATTTTATCCAGAAAAGTAGTGCCGCCAATTCCCAAAAGCATACACTGAGCCACTTTTATCGAAGCATCAGCATCGTAAAGGTGGTACGAAAGCGACCTTGCCCAAGTATCGTTACCATCGGTATCAGTAGTCAAGAAAAACATCGGAACTGTGCCAAATGTCGTTGATGGTAAGAAATAAGTAGCTACCCAAACAGTTCGATTTTGTACATTAATTTGGAATCTTACGCCAGTATCTTGCAAAAAACTGTACATTTTCTCACGAAACTGTACGGCCATGCTGTTATCGGTATTGCGAACTTGGTCGTAGTAGCCGTATTTCCACAAGATACCAATACCAACCAAATTTTGTTTCAACTGATACGCACTACGCATGTGCGAACCAGCCAAAAAGCCGAGTCCACCCGAATAGGTTTTTAGTGCTTGGTCGATGGCAAATTCCATCGAAAAATAAACGGCCGATTTCTTAAACTTTGGGGCAAACGAATAAGGGTGAGCAAATTGCTCAGGAAGATTTTTCATTTTATCATAGGTTATTTTCTATGACAAATGTAGAGAATTTATTTACGAATTAAGAATTATGAATGAGGAATTAAGAATGAGATTGTTAGAACAGTCTATTAATTTTGCCATACGATTACATAAAACTAAAAAAAAATCTTTGTAATTTTCGTGATAAGTTATTCGTAATTCTTAATTCCTCATTCTTAATTTCTTCTACCATCTCACCTGCCCATCGCCAATAACAACCCATTTTTCGGTAACGAGTTTTTCGAGGGCGAAAGGGCCACGAGCGTGGAGTTTTTGGGTAGAAATACCAATTTCTGCACCGAGCCCAAACTGTCCGCCATCGGTAAAGCGAGTAGAGGCATTGTGATAAACCGCTGCGGCATCTACTTCGGCCAAAAATCTTTCAGCAAGTGCCTGATTATTTGTCAAAATTGCTTCTGAGTGTCGAGATGAAAAGGCTTGCACATGAGCCAGTGCTTCATCAAAACCACTCACAGTTTTGACTGTAATTTTATAATCGAGCCATTCACGACCAAAGTCTTCGGGTTGAGCATGATGAAGTTTTTCATATCCGATTTTTTCAAAAACAGCATACGATTTTTCATCAGCATAAACGCCCACATTCCATTTATTGAAATCTTCTACCAACATTGGCAAAAATTCATCAATGATGGCTTCATCAACAATAGCACAGTCGAGCGAATTACAAACCGATGGTCGAGAAACTCGGGCATTCACAATAATATCTTTGGCTTTGGCCAAATCAGCAGTTGTTTCAACATAAGTATGCACCACACCCGCACCAGTTTCGATGGTCGGAATAAGTGAATTTTGACGCACATACTGAATGAGCGAATCAGACCCACGTGGAATAATAATATCTACAAAGCGAGTAGCTTTCAATAATTCTTCGGTGAACTTTCGGTCGGTTGGTAGAAGCAAAACTGCGTCGGGAGCAACGCCAAATTTGGCTAAGGCTTTATGAATTAATCCAACCAAGCAAGTATTCGAGAAGATAGCTTCTTTTCCACCTTTCAGCACACAGGCATTGCCCGAACGTAAACACAACGACGCCACATCAATCGTTACGTTAGGGCGAGATTCGTAAATTACACCTACAACCCCCATTGGAACGGCTATTTTCTTGATATTCAGTCCGTTTTCGAGGTTTCTTTCGGTCAATACTTCACCCGTGGGGTCGGGCAAAAGAGCAACTTCTCTCAACGAGTCGGCCAAACCTTGAATGCGACTTTCGGTTAATAATAAACGGTCGTATTTGGGGTCAGCTTTATCCATCAAGTCTAAATCTTTCTGATTTTCTGACATTATCAGTACCTTCGATTGCTCAACGATTTCGGCCAATTCATTTAATAAATCGCTACGTTGGGAATCGGTCAAACGTCGAACGGACGCCGAAGCTTGTTGGGTTTGCTGTAAAAGAGGAAGTATTGAATTCATGATTTCTTTGGAAGTCCACAATCTACGGACAACAGGCCACAGAATACTATCGACCGCCGTTTATTGACCGTTGACTCGAATAACTTTAATTAATCCCGAGCAAAAACATTGCCTTGATTCTATTTTTTCGTAAAATTACATTTTTAACAAAACATTCATACCATAAAGTAGCTGATTAAAACCAAACAACGACAATTTTTACCAAAAGCCTCCTTATCAATAGTTTAAACTCCCTTGAAAACCAACTATTGACCTTGGACTAATTAAATCAACCATATTAATTATGTTTAGCGAAAAAGACCTTAGCCTAATCGAAGCCCGTGGGGCAAAAGTGGAAACGATTCTTGAACAAATCGAGAATTTTAAAGTGGGATTTCCATACCTAAATGTCGTACGAGCAGCCACCATCGACGATGGAATGATTCAGCTTGGCGACGAAAAAGCCAAAGAACTATCGAAGGATTTCGACGACCAAATTTTCGGCAAAAAACTACTGAAATTTGTACCTGCTTCGGGTGCAGCTTCACGTATGTTCAAATCGCTTTTTGCGGCTTTGGAAGAAGATAAAATTGATAAATCGGTCAATGAAGTTTTAGAACGTCTGGAAGAATTTGCCTTCTACAAAAGTTTAGTAAAATCTATCGGTAGCGAATCGGCCGACCATAAAACTATTCTCCGACACCTCCTCACGGCCGAAGGGCTTGATTATGGTGCTTTGCCAAAAGGCTTGTTAGAGTTCCATAAATATGGTGATTCAACTCGCACACCAGCTGAAGAACATTTGGTTGAAGGAGCAAGATATGCCAGTTCAGGTGGCAAGGTGAACCTTCATTTTACGGTTTCGCCCGAGCATAGAAGTAAGTTTACGGCCTTGATTGATGCGGTTTTGGCTGATTACGAAGCAAAATATGGTGTAAAATATGACATCAGCTTCTCGGAGCAAAAACCATCTACCGATACGATTGCCGTAAACCTTGATAATACGCCTTTCCGTACGGCCAGTGGAGACTTACTTTTCCGTCCAGCAGGACACGGTGCTTTGCTCGAAAACCTCAACGACCAAGATGCCGATGTGGTATTTATCAAAAATATCGACAACGTTGTTCCTGACAGTCTAAAAGAACAAACAATCATCTACAAAAAAGCTTTGGCGAGTTTGGTGCTGAGCTATCAACAAGCCGTTTTTGCTTATTTGAAAATGATGGATGGGGCTGATTTAAAAGAAGAAGATGTAGAAGAAGTGGAAGACTTTATCGAATTTGACCTTTGTGTAGAATTCCCTGAAGGTTACGATGATTTGTCTTTTGAAGAACGTAAAACCTATTGCCGTACGAAACTCAATCGTCCGTTGCGTATTTGTGGAATGGTGAAAAACGTTGGCGAGCCAGGTGGCGGGCCTTTCTGGGCAGAAAATGCCGATGGCTCAACCTCGCTTCAAGTAGTAGAATCGGCTCAAATTGATTTGAAAGACCCTGAACAAAAAGAAATCTTTGATGGAGCAACGCACTTCAATCCTGTTGATTTGATTTGTACACTGAAAGATTATCAAGGAAATAAATTTAACCTTTTGGAGTTCCGTGACCCAAAAACTGGCTTCAATACGCAGAAATCACAAAGTGGTCGTGACCTAAAAGCACAAGAGCTACCAGGTTTGTGGAATGGTGCAATGGCCGACTGGAACACATTATTCGTGGAAGTTCCATTGATTACATTCAACCCCGTAAAAACGGTGAATGATTTATTAAGACCAGAACATCAGTAATTAATGTTTAATGGTGAATGAATAATGATAAATTAAGCTAAATTGTTGACCGTTGTCTGTGGACTATCGACTTAAATATGTCTTCATTAAAAATAGATACGCCTACGGCAGTTAGGCAGGGCGAAGAATTAGATTTGATAAAGTTGAATGACTTTATCAAATCTCAATTGCCTGATTTTGAGGAAATTACCGAAGTTTCGCAGTTCCCTGGAGGATACTCGAATCTGACTTATTTTTTGAAAACTGCTAATCGAGAATATGTTTTACGCCGCCCACCTGTGGGTGCGAAAGACATCAAAGGTGGGCATGATATGGCTCGTGAGTATAAAATTCTGACGGCTATCAAGTCGATTGGGTATGAAAAAATACCAAACCCGATTATTTTTACTGATAATGAAGCTGTAATAGGTTGCCCATTTTATATCATGGAGCGAGTGCAAGGCATTATTTTACGTGCCAAAGATGCCCCCAAACTCATGCAAACTGTTACTCCTGCCGAAATGCGAAAACTCTCAGAAGCATTGTGCGATAATCTGGCAGCTTTACACGCTATTGATATTGAATCGACAGGCTTAATAAATATAGGAAAACCCGAAGGATACATTCAACGACAAGTTGAAGGTTGGCACAAACGTTATATAGCCTCACAAACCGATGAGATTGCGGCGATGGATACTTTGGCTGCTTGGCTTAAAGATAATCTTCCTGCTGAAGGAAAACCCACGCTCATTCATAATGATTATAAGTATGACAATGTGGTGCTAAATGCCAATAATTTATCAGAAATCATTGCGGTTTTAGACTGGGAAATGACCACCGTAGGCGACCCGCTGATGGACGTAGGCACAAGCCTATCGTACTGGGCAGAAGCCGATGATGGGCCATTCGAGAAAACCTTTAATCTATCGTGGGTGGAAGGCAACTTAACTCGTCAAGAGTTTGCTGAACGTTACGCCGAAAAAAGCGGACGTGATGTATCGAATATTTTGTATTTCTATGTTTTTGGCTTATTCAAAAACTCAGTAGTTATTCAGCAGATTTATGGCCGATACAAAAAAGGACTCACCACTGACCCACGCTTTGCGGATTTGATTTTTGGCGTAAAAGCCCTTTCAAAAAAAGGCATAAAGTCGATTGAGAGTGGGAAGATGATGTGATAGACATCTAAACTTTATTTCGATAGAATTTATACCGAAGCCTTGCCGTTTGTTGCCCCGATATTGAGCCAATTTTATTGAGATTTCTTGTAATTTTCTTACATTTGAAGAAAAAAACTGAGATGGCTATTACATTTTTAGAGAAATCTGACCAATCCATTAGACCCGCTCCTAAAGTTTATACTTTGTGGGAATACCTTGCCCGTGAAGAGCGAGCAAAGGAGAAACATGAATTTTATAATGGAATCATCGTAAAAATGGCAAATGCTAAATTTAATCATAATCTAATTTCTCTGAATACAGCTTATTCATTAAAAATAGCAGTAAAAGGTTTATCAGAAAAATTTATTGTTCTTGGCGACAATCAGAAAGTGTATATTGAAGCTGAAAATGTGGCAGTATATCCTGATGCTTTGGTAATAAGCGAAAAACCTATTTTTTATCAAAATCGTGAAGATATTTTACTGAATCCTGTTGTGATAGTTGAGGTGCTTTCTCGTCGAACGAGTTTGTATGACAAAACTGCAAAATTTGATTTATACAAAAGCATTCCTTCTTTCAAAGAATACGTTTTGATTGACCCTAAAAAAATGAGTGTTGAAACTCGTTACAGAGAGGAAATAGATTTATGGCGGATAACATCATATAATGCTGATAGCCAGAAACTTAACCTAAAATCATTGGGTATAACTTTAGAAATGAATGATATTTATGAGAATGTGGTTTTTTAAGCCTTAATAATTGATGCAAGTGAAGATGATGTAAAAAACTTTAATATTTTAATTATCAGCTTTTTACAAAAATGATAGAGGTTTTAAAACAACATATCACCAATAGGCTCGGCAAAGACCTTGAAAATTTGGATATGGTACTCTCCTCTTTTAAGCATATCAAGACCAAGCGAAACCAGCATCTTTTACAACAAGGTGAAATTTGTAAATATGTGTATTTCGTTGCCAAAGGTTGTTTGCAGGTCTATGTTTACGACAAAGATTTTAATGAAACAACCCGTGATATCATCATTGAAGATAACTGGTGTTCAGAGCTTTTAAGCTTTGGAAGTGGCAAACCAGCCTTAGAAAATATCAGAACCGTTGAACCCTGCGAACTTTTCGCCATAGATAGACCGACTTTTCAAAAACTGATGGAGACAGTTCCTCAGTTTGACAAAGTTTATAAACAAATCCTTGAGGCATCTTATGCCAACTCCGTCTATCGTATCAATACATTCGTCTCATTGACAGCATTGGACAGAATTAAATGGCTAATGGAATACCGCCCAATGCTCATGACACGCCTTTCGAGTAAACTTATCGCTTCTTATTTGGGCATCAATAAAGATGTTTTTAGCCGACTAAAAGCCAAACTGTAAAACATAGACTTTTGTCATCATTCACGAAATTTTAATTGTTGAAATTTGCCCAATCATTCACAATTAAAGTTAAAAATCATGACAGAGTATCTATTGTTATTTCGCAACGCCAGTGCCGAAAACGGCTATTTGGCTACTTCACAAGATATGGCAGAAGACATGCCTAAATGGCAATCTTGGATTGGAAATATTGCCATGCAAGGTAAATTAGTACATACCGCCCCAATGCGTTATGAAGCATCTATTGTAAGTAATAGCGGTGTTTCCGACGGCCCACATAAAGAAGCTAATAGTGTTTTAGTGGTGGGGTTCTTAGTCTGCAAATCGGATAGTTTGGAAGAGGTGCAAGAATGGAGCGAGACCTGTCCAGTACTAAAATATCCTAACACCTCGGTTGAAATTCGCCCACTTATTCCTTTTCCAACCAACTAAATATCAAGATAATGGACAAAATCTTAAATTCGGGTAGATATATATTCCCACTGTCGTTTTTGCTTTACGTTGGTTTGCATTTGGGCAAGCCCGAAGTCGGAGCTTCGTTTGTACCTAATTATATTCCATTTCCGTTCTTTTGGAATTACTTTACATTAGTTTGTATCTTGCTTTTTATCATAAGTGCTGTAATTGGAAAGTATGATAAGTTAGCCTATTCATTAATGGCAGTTTATGTAGTTTTAATGGCAGTTTTAGTCCATTTACCAAGGGCTATGGGGCAAGAATTAGGCGTTGAGAATATGACTGCCGATATAGCAAGAGAGAAAGAACTTGAAATGGTAAACTTTTTCAGAAATATAATGGTAACTGGGGCATTATTGGCTTTTGCCAAATTTGTATCCAAAGATAAACGTATTATTGGGTAGTTACATTATATAAACAAACGAGGCTTGGAAGTTATTCCAAGCCTCGTTTGTTTATATAAATTCTCTATTTATACTGCTCAATAATTCTAAAAAGTGCCTTTTGTGTATCAAGATTCGGGAAGAAATCATAGATTTGGGCGTGGGCATCATAGTTTAGAATCAAGCCCGTTTCGAGATATTTGTAGGCTTCGTTGTAGCTTCCATCAAAAATCAAATAGGCTGCTGCACGATAAAATAAATCGGCATCGTCAGGCATTTCACTGATTCCGTCATAGACAATCTCAAAGGCTTTGCCATATTGGCTTTGCTCAAAGAAAAGCAATGACCAATTCAACCAAATATCAGGGTTGTTCGGGTCGAGTGCAACGGCTTGTGTGTACGCCTCATTGCTTGATAAAAAATTACCTAACTTAGATTCGGTATCTCCCAAAAGCAGCCAATAATCAGCGTTTGCTCCGTTAAGTTTAATGGCTTTTTGCGTAAAATGGACACTTTCAAACCAACGTTCTTGCTCATACAAAGCCGAACCCATTCCAAACCAAGCATCGTCCCAATTTTCATCCAAAACGGTTGCTTCTCGGTAGTTTTTGTAGGCTTCGTCGTATTGTTCGAGTTTTTCGCAGGCTGCTCCTAAATGCGTATAAACTTCGGCCGTTGGAGCTTCATGTTTCAGTACATTAGCGTAACATTCTTTAGCATCCAAGAAATTATTAAGGTTCATATAGGCGTGAGCCAAATTGAACCACCCAGAAGCAAATGTTTCTTTGACCGTAACGGCATAATCATACGCAAAAGCAGCATCTTTATGCTTGCCAAGGCGGCTGTGAGTCATACCCAGGGCAAACCACGCAAAGTGTGAATAAGGGTCGTTATCAACTAATTCTTGAAAATAGCTGAGGTTTTCTTCTAATTTATCTGCTTGCTCTAAGCAAAAAACCAGTTCATAAAAAGCAATTTCTTCTTGAAATTTATTTCGGATAGCTTTTTTGTAGAAATGAGCCGCTTCTTCAAATTTTTGCCAATTTTGGTAAGTTTGAGCAAGCTGAAAATATACTGTTTCTTTTTCGTCAGATAATAATAATGCCTCACGCAGATGCTCAATGGCTTCTTCATAATTGCCCATAAGATTGCAAATTACACCTCTCATGTAAGTGATTTCGTTATCGGCTGGATTATAAGTGGCAGCAGTATCCAAAACCTCCATTGCTTCGTCGAACTGCTCGTAGTTGGCGTGCAGTTGTACTTTATCGAGTAGTAATTCGAGCGAATAAGGGTATTGCTGAAGGCCAATTCGGCAGGCTTTCATGGCCATATCCCACTTGCTTTTGAGCAAATAGTATTCGGATAATTGTTCGTATGTTTCTTCGTCGAAGAAAACCGTTTCTTTACTTTTGAGCATTTCCTCAAAGCGTTCGGCCGATGCTTTTACATCAGCGTCATCGAAACCATCGAATCTGTCACTAAATTCGTGTTGCATGTAGAATTCCACTCAAAGGTTAAACAGCCCAACCAAGGGCTGCACATCGTGCTTAAAATTGATTTTTTGGGTATAAAACCAGCCCTATCTTTTCTGCTTCTTTGGTGTTATCTATTGATAATCAACTAAATCACAATCAAGATTAGCAGACTTGATAAAACTATCAATAAATGTAAAAATTATTTATTAAATGTCAATAGTTTTCCAGAAATAAAAGTTATTGTGATGGTGATTTGTTATTGGTTGATTAGTGAACCAGTTACTCGTTATTAGAAAAACAAACCAATAACCGCACGGGCGGCCCCGCAGTTTCCCAATAACTAATTCTCCAATAACCAATTTATTTTTTCAAAAGAAAATTTCCTACTCGGCTAATTGTCTCGTCCAAGTCGGTAAATTGAAAATTAATTGCTTTCTGAATCTTTTGGTTTTTATAAGCAAATTTCGTGCGAGAGTTGTGGGCGGTTTCTTTTGTAATTAATGGAGCTTTTTTTGTAAAGAATGCCCTCAGAGCTTCAAGTCTCCACAAGATTTCGATGGCGAAAGGAGACAAAGTCTTAAAAGGAGCTTTTTTGCCGAAAATAGCCGCTATTTTCTCGAAAAACACCTTATACGTAGTCGTCCCGCCATTCAAGATAAAGCGTTCGCCTTTGATTTCGGAGGTTGTAAGTTTAAAAATAGCAGTTACGAGGTCATTGACATCGACATAGTTGAGGTTACCATTGGTATAATATTTGTGCTGGTCATATACATACTTAAAGAGCTGCGTACTACTTTTGTGCCAATCTCCTTCGCCTAAAATAATTGAGGGATTTACTACCACCACATTAAGTCCTTCGGCTTCGCCACGCCAAACTTCAAGCTCTCCTTCATACTTCGATTTTGCATAATTTGAATTAAGTGGAGAATCTTCCCATTTTTGGTTTTCGTCAATGATGCCTCCGTGAACATTTTCTGATGCCGACGTTGGGCGACCCAATGCCGCAATCGAACTTACATGACAGAGCTTTTTGATGTTTTTCTCCAGACAAATATTCACTAAGTTGGCAGTTCCTTCAACGTTTACCTTAAACATTCGGTTGCGGTCTTTAGGTGCAAATGATACCAATGCGGCCGTATGAACTACAAAATCTTGATTTTCGAGTGCATTTTCAAGTGAATGTATATCTAAAATATCACCTTCGATAATTTTGATTTTAGATATAATATCTTTTAGTAAAGATAAATCGCTGCCAGCACGGCACAATGCCGAAACCTCATAGCCCGCTTCTATAAATCTACGAGCAGTAGCACTGCCAACTAAGCCATTTGCACCTGTAATTAAAACTCGATTCATAAAATTAATGAGTGAAGCTGTACGCCGCCCGTTCGGAATGAGCGAATGTGTGAGTGTATAAAAAATTACAATATTTACTGCAAAATAAAACGCAGGTTTTTATGGTTTGCTATGATAAACTATGATTCATAGTTAAATCATAATCAATCTTAATAATCATAAAAACCTGCGTTCTATATACTATACAAAAAATTATCTCGAATAGTTTGGAGCTTCTCTGGTAATCTGAATATCGTGCGGGTGACTTTCTTTGATACCCGCCGCTGTGATTTTCACAAATTTAGCTTTTTGTAAAGTGGCGATATCACCAGCACCACAATAGCCCATCCCTGCTTTCAAGCCACCTACCATTTGGTAAATGATTTCAGCAGCACGACCTTTGAATGGTACACGACCCACGATTCCTTCGGGTACGAGTTTCTTAATATCATCTTCGGCATCTTGGAAATAACGGTCTTTCGAGCCATCTTCCATGGCTTCTACCGAACCCATTCCACGGTATGTTTTAAATTTACGTCCTTCATAAATCACCATTTCACCAGGGGCTTCTTCTGTTCCTGCCAAAAGTGAACCCATCATTACGGTACTTGCACCACCAGCAATGGCTTTCACAATATCTCCCGAGAAGCGAATACCGCCGTCGGCAATGACTGGAACGCCATATTTTGCGGCAGCTTTGGCTGAATCGGCAACGGCCGAAAGCTGCGGCATTCCGATACCTGCAATGATACGAGTCGTACAGATACTTCCTGGGCCTACACCTACTTTGATAGCATCGGCACCTGCTTTGGCAAGAGCTTCGGCCGCTTCTTCGGTGGCAATATTTCCTACAATAACATCAATTTTCGGGAAGGCCGCTTTGATTCGCTTGAGGGTATCAATTACGCCTTTCGAGTGTCCATGAGCGGTGTCGATACTTACCACGTCAACTCCTGCTTTAATGAGTGCTTCAACACGTGCTTCGATATCTGGCGTTACGCCTACGGCAGCCCCTGCAAGCAAACGACCCAAGCTATCTTTTGCAGCATTTGGACGGTCTTTTTTCTTTAAAATATCACGGTAAGTAATTAAACCGATGATTTTGTAATCTTTATCAACAATCGGAAGTTTCTCGATTTTATAATTGCGTAAGATGTCTTCGGCTTCGGCCAATCCTGCTCCTTCATGCCCAACGATTAGGTTTTCTTTAGTCATGATGTCGGTGATTGATTTTGAAGCATCTTGCTGAAAACGTAAATCACGGTTAGTGATGATACCTTTGAGTTTTTGGTTTTCATCAACGATTGGAATACCTCCGATGCGGAATTCTTTCATGATACGAAGAGCATCGCCAACGGTTGCTGTTTCGGGAAGTGTAATTGGGTCGATAATCATGCCGCTCTCCGAACGCTTCACTTTGCGAACCTGCTCGGCTTGCTGTTGAATAGACATGTTTTTGTGAATAAAACCAATTCCGCCCTCTTGTGCCATTGCCACTGCCATTTCGTATTCGGTAACGGTATCCATTGCCGCCGAAATAAGTGGAATGTTTAATTGAATATTTTTTGTTAAAAATGTTTTCGTGTGCGTATCACGTGGAAGTACCTCGGAGTATGCTGGGACGAGCAGAACGTCGTCGTAGGTGAGTGCTTCGTAAAGCAACTTTGAAGAATCTAACATAGCAAATAATTTCGTTTTCTTATTTGCCAAGCAAAGTTACGGCAAATATTTGAAAACGACAATTTTATGCGAAAAATTTAATTTTTAGGTAATGTTGGGGAAAATAAAAATAGAACGCAGATTTTTAAGATTCTTATGATAATTATGATTATTGTAATGATAAATCTAAACAATCATAATTATCATAAGAATCAGCGTTCTATTTTTTTATGCTTTTACTCAATTCTCCACTCGCCGTTTTTGTAGAAATCTAAGATTTTTTTCTGTAATAAAAATTCGTATTTGGCTTGTACGAGGTTAGACTTTGCTCGGTCGAAATTGGTTTTGGCGAGCATATATTCTAAATAATTGACCGTTCCTGCATTGATTCTGCTTTCTACGGCTTTGATGTTTTGGTCTAAAATATTTACTTGATTGCTCGCAACTTTATAGCGGTCGGCGGCGGCAGTGAGCAACTGATAACTCTGCTCAATGGCTTGGCGGAGTTGAAGTTTGGTCACATTCAACTGATTTTGACTGAGTTGTTGTTGAATTTTTACGGCCGAAATTCTCGGAGCATTTTGCAAACGACCCAAAATCGGAATGCTAATATCTAAGCTCAACGACCCACTTCGAGTACCGTTGATTTGCGTAAAATAGTTTTCTGATTTATTTGATGAAGAATAAAAAGTGCCATAATTACCCGATAGGCTTATCTGCGGCAAATTAAAAGCTTGCGTAGCTTTAAGCTGGCTATCGAAACTTTTTAGGCGGAGTTCGCCCGCTTTTATTTCGGGGAAATTATTGGCGGCTTGCTCAAAAATACCCTCAATTGTCAGATTATCAATTGTGTATTGAAGTGCGTCATCTTTTAAAGCCTCAAAATTTGCTGAATTATTGCTCGATTGGTTCATTAGTTGAAACAATGCAAGACGGGCGGCTTTGTTATTATTTTGTGCAGTAACCAACGAAAATTCATCATTGACCAACTGCGATTGCACTTGAAAAAGTTCTGTTTGACCAACTACGCCTGCTGCCACTTGTTTATTTACTCTTTCAACTTGCGATTTGGCGGTTTCGACTTGTTGTTTGCTTACTTCCAGTAATTCTTGCGAAGCCAAAACTTGCAAATACGCTTGAATGATTCCGATAATGGTGCGGTTTTTTATAGCTTCAATATTTTTAGCCCCAGCATCACGCAGAAACTCGTTTTGACGAATTTGATTTTTTATCTGAAAACCATTAAAAACAGGCATTGATGCTTGTAAACCAAAGTAGTTGGTGGTATAAATCTGCTCGATATATGCATTTGTAAAGCGGTCAATACTGCGGCCTACTCGTACATCTTGGCCCGTGCCGAACCCAATGCGTGGGTAAATTTGAGATTTTGCCCTTGCCAGTTCGATATTGGCACTTTCGCCCATTATCTGACTTTCTCGGTAGGTTAAATTGTTTTTGATAGCTATATCGACGCATTCTTTTAGGGAAAGCTCTTGCCCGAAAACCCACCCCTTTTGGAAGAAAAAAATGATGCTTAAAAATAAGATTTTTTGTAATGTATTTTTCATGATTTTATAGAATTAATGTTATGCGACAACTTGGTTAAAAACACCCCTTTAGGAATTTGGAGCATCTATCCAACCATCTTTCAATCGTATAATTCTATTACCATATTCGGCGTTGGCTTCCGAGTGAGTTACCTGCACGATAGTCACGCCATCTTTTTGATTGAGTTCTTTGAAAAGCTCCATGATTTGCTGGGCGTGTTCGGAATGAAGATTTCCCGTTGGCTCATCAGCAAAGATAATTTTTGGCTCGGCTACAATGGCTCGGGCAATACCCACGAGTTGTTGTTGCCCGCCCGAAAGTTGAGAAGGAAAAAGGTCTTTTTTTGCTACAATATTAAACCTGTCCAATACATCGGCTACACGGCTTTTTCGTTCGGCTGATGACTGTCCTTTATAAAGGAGTGGGGTTTCGATGTTTTCGTAAACCGTCAATTCGTCAATCAAATGATAAGCCTGAAAAACAAAACCAATGCTTGTGCGATGCAGTTCGGTACGTTTCTTTTCAGAAAGTTTCAGTACTGGATTTTCGCCTAAAATATATTCTCCTTCAGAAGCCTCTTCGAGTAAGCCCAAAATATGAAGAAGGGTTGACTTTCCCGAACCCGATGGCCCCATGATTGATACAAATTCGCCCTCTTTTATTTCGAGGTTGATGTTGCGTAAAACATAGGTTTTGCCGAATCCTGCGGGATAATATTTGGAGATATTTTTTAGTTGAATCATTGGTTTTGTTTACGGACTTTCGCCATCTAAATCTTTCGTTTAAGTTGCAAATAATCTAAGAAATAGATGACTTTAATGGATAAATTATTATTTTGGTCGCTTTGAAGCGTATTTTGAAAATTGTCAAAGTAACGTGTGTTGGCTATTTCTGAACTCATAACTCCTGCATCTTTCCACACAACATTCAGGAAGCTACCAGGAGCAAACTGCCACGTATAAACCATATCAATATTAAAGTAATTGACATTACGGTTGTATTTTTCTGTTAAACCATTTTTAGGACTTAATGAACCATCATCATTGAGCGTAAAAAACTCTTTGTTATCTACTACGCTCATGTAATGTCTGGCTCTGAAAGTTAGCCCCATTTTGTTGGTGAAATTATATTTTAGGTTCAATACATTATCAATGGTGCTTACTTTTCTGATAGCAAATAAAGTGTTTCCATCATCAAGTGTTGTAGTATAGCCTAAGCCTCTTGGTCTTGGCTGAAAACCAAGTTGAAGACCTACCGAAAACTTGCTATTGAAACGGTAATTTTGAGCTAAAAAAACATCAAAACCACTGAGTTTATAAAAATTTAAAAATACTCTTTCAACAACTTCGGCATTGACCGAATATTTCTTTGCCGAATTACTCTCTATCCAACCTCCAAAAGCTACGCTTCCACCTCTTCTGAAAACTTTTCCCATTGTGCGTGGCTCGTAAAAGTCATTCTGAACAGGGTTATAATTAGCAAAAGCACCAAACCAAATCAATTTTTTTGTCTGTGCATTGATATTTACATTGAATCTCGAATTCTGATATTTACTATCTATTTCGCCGATTTGGGTGTATAAATTGCTCAAACCAGCATTAAAATTCAAAAATAAGCGATTATACCAGCCTTTTGGCTCAGTGTATCGGTAGCCAACGTGGAGGTTATGATTGATAAAATTATTATTCGTGAAATAACCTAAATCGTTGCTGGTATATTTTTCGTCGGTCAAGGCTTGCGAAAGATGATAATTGAATCGTCCGCTATTCTTTCCGAAACTTAGACTATGACTATATCCGAGTGAGTTTTCACTGTCGGGTGTTTTATATTTTAAATGACTGAGCGATGCACTTCCTGCCAAATTATAGGTATTTTTCTTGTCGTAAAAGCTAAAAAGAGCGGCACTCACATTAGCATTGTATTCGTTTCCACCTCGCAAAACACTGGTATTGACAAAACTCACACTCGAATTATTCTTGAGTGTTTGGTCAAGTACAAAAAGGTTATAATTGGTCGTTGGATTGGTTTCAAACTTCCTGATTTCACCCGTTTCGATATTTTCGATGGTGGCAAATTGTGCTTGCGTAACTGCATTTAAAAGACCAACGCCCAAACCGCTTTTTGTTCTCCCCGAAATCTTTGAGGCATTAATTAGTTTTGATTCCGACGGATTTCTTAGCATTCTTTCATTAGCTTTTACGTCATCGTAGGCATCATATAAATTAATGGGTGTACCTCCAATTCGCCGAGAATAAAACAAATTCCCTTTGTTGAAAAGCTCAGTACCTTCCGTAAAAAAAG